>Ga0207694_10000299_pt1 | contig 46642 bp, 71 predicted proteins | sample KBSC34metaG_FD_184353 | JGI IMG/M metagenome (GOLD analysis project Ga0207694, IMG submission 184353) | Corn rhizosphere microbial communities from Kellogg Biological Station, Michigan, USA - KBS C3-4 metaG (SPAdes) (version 2) | ecosystem: Host-associated > Plants > Roots > Rhizosphere > Soil... | reverse complement strand
ACGCCTCGCTTGAAACCCTGAGAATCTACCTGCGATCGCGCGATCCCTTCCGCGGCAACGTCTGTGCGCAGCTCGGACTGTAACTCGACTTCTGCAGAATTGACGATCGGAAGAGGTTTGCTTCGGTTTTGATGGGTCTGTGAAGGCCCGCCGACTTGGAAGTGTGGAGGTAGCGTCTTCACTCCGGTGAAAGAGTGCTGAGAACCGGCCAGGGTCACCCCACTGTTGGGAACAGTGGCACCTAACCGGCCCTCAATCCATCGCCCGGCAAGCTTGCAAACCAACCGAGCGACTACAGGATACCTTACCGCACCCGGTAGTCCGCATCCGCTAAAGTACCGCTTGAAAAATAAAGAGGATCTTTTGTACGCTGTGAAGGTTTGCACGGGCGTGCCCATTTCTGCCCACCCCTCGCGCAGTAAAACGGCTCTTTCACACGGTTGTTCTCTTGGCGGAGTTGTGTGGGGAGCTGTTGACCGGGGGGGCTAGAGCTTGATAAATTTGTATCGATAAACGCGAACATTTGAATGATTAAAGGGGTGCTGGAGGGTCCAACCGCGGCACCCCTTTCTATTTCCCTTTCACAATTTCAGAGCCTTCGTACTCCAGGCGTACCAGTCCCTTTGCCTGAGCCAAAATTCTGCACACGGTTGTAAACTAAAGCGGGCTCGCCTGTTGTTCGTCACTGTTCAGCACAGCGGCCCAACCGCCAGGCCGATTGATTGCCAACCGTGTCCCTTGCACGGTGTCCGGTTTGGCGTCAATCGGTCGGCGGCCTAGGCCCCGTTAGGAAACTTTGATTTCTATAGAAGAGTACCAGTCAAAACCTATAGGACAGTGACATGATAAGCCCGGCGGCAATTCGAGCACAACGGTAAGAAATGCGGATCAGCTTTTTCCCGAAAGAGGCCAGGGGAATCGTGCCAAATTTGCATGGTTCCTTTGGCACCTTTCGCCCCTGCATTGCGCTATTCCAGGTGACTGCGTTCTGCTTCGGTCTGTCTGACCTCCGCACTGGTTGACGTGGTGTCACCCGATCCGACAATCTCATCCTTTGGCGCGAGTTCGGCCTCGGCCTGCAGCCAGTCATCGAGGGCCAACCCATCGATACTGCCGCGTGCCTCGTAGAGTTCGTACGCGCGGACTCGGATGTGGTCGTCAGTCATAGATGTACCGTCTTGAACCTCGTACTTACAGGCCTGACGGGGAGGCCCCAGATTCGACAGGAGGCCTCGACAGCCGGCCATGAGGAAGGGACGGGTGATTGTACCTGATCTCGTATGAGCGTATTCCCGCAAAGCTGCCGCATGAATTTACGGGCTGCGCGGTCGCCCCGCCGTTCATTCGCGAGTTCCTCTGCATCCATCGCTCTGCGCTTGCCCGCCACGATAGCGACCCGTTCGCATTCCTCCAGGCGCGCCGCCTCGAGCGCCTGAGACTTGCAACGTAGGGCCAGCCGTTTGGTTCCCGCTCGCACCCCTAGATCGAATCGGGTCACTTCTCACCCGAGCAGAGCCAATCCTCACGCCAGAGCTGATACCCGTAGTAAGTAACGCTCTGGCCTGTGGGGAGTCTGAAGGCCAGCGGCACCATCCGGGAGTAGACCGCCGACATGTGGTCACCGTCCGACCAGGTTAACGGCGCGATCGCCGGCAGTAGTGCCGTGGAGCTCGAGTAATCGCCCACCTCACCCTGGGGGATTCCTTGCGCTCTGAAGGTCGATTGCTGCTTACCGAGCATCCCATTTCGGTAGACCAATACGGGCCCCACTGGAACGACTGTCAGGGTGTGAGAGCAGTTCGCCGGTACCTGACAATACCCGTGGGTGATGGCCAGGAAAAGCAGCGCGATAAAACTGCGCATGTTCAGCCGTTTTCGGGAATGAATTGCCAGGTGCCGCTTGTAGGCGTTGCTGCCCAGGTGCTGCGCACGTCTATGGTGATTCCCGTTGGACGAACCACATGGAGCATCAAGGCGGTTTGGTCGATAACCTCCGTTACCAGGGCAGCTCTTGGGACCAGTTCACCACCGGCCTTGAGGGTTTTCGACTCATAGAAGTTGACGATTTGACCGACATAGGCGCGTGGTTCAGTTGCGGAACCTGCACCGGGTTTTGATGGCATAAAGAAGGCCTCCAATTCTCGGCATCAGTCTACCCCGATTAGTAGCGGGAATATAATGCGCCAATGGCCTACGCGGGCAAGCCCTTACAGGCTGGGGAAGTGGAAGAACGCCTGGCTGAATACCGCATCGGCGCGAAGCTGCGCACTTTGCGAAAGAAACGCGATCTCACTCTGAGAGAGTTGGCAAGCATCACCGGTCTTTCGATATCGGGACTCTCGCAGATCGAAAGCGGTCAGATCCCAAGCCTATTGACGCTGTTGCACCTGGCCGATGTTCTTGGTGGTGATCTGGTCGAGATCCTTACGCCAAATCCGGCAGATATCGAACCAGACTGGTAAAGGGATGGCGCCTCATATACAGTTGGGCTTCCGCTTGGTGCTCATTGGTCCGGCCCCGTGTACTTCCGAAGAATAATCGTATTGCCTACCTGATCCCGGAGTGCGGCGCCGTCTGGCGTGACAGCCAAGAATACGTTGAGGTTGACTCTAGGACCGTGGAAGTGATGAACCACCAGCGCGTCGAGGGTTCGCGGGTCTACCGTGTGAACAACGCCAATGTAGTTCAGCGAACTGGCGAACCGTGGCCCTTGCAGGACGTAGACGTGGTTCAGCTCCAACTGAGAGGGGCGAATCTGCGGATGGTCTGAGAGTTTGGATACCAGGACTTCCGGCTTAGGGTTTCGATTCTTCCGCTCTTCGTCAGTCATTCGCAATCTCCCGGTACCTCTTCATCGTCGTCATCGAAAATGATGTAGGGCTCAAAGTCGCCGCGCCGAATTCCCCTTGCGATTTGGCACTCGACCATCATGGCGATGGTTCGCTCCTCGTCGGCTTCCAGCGGGCCGTCCGCTGTGGCGATGAAGCGCGCCGTTGCCTCGATGTATTCGCCGAGGTCTTCCACGTCGCTGGTGAGAGTCCAGCCGCTTACGATAGCCGAGAATTCATCTCTCATAATTCGTCCAGTGTGCGAATAATCGAAGGCTCTACACCACGCCTCCAGGGACTCTCAACCCTCGCATACTGATCTGGGTTAACCGTACTCATCGTTTCAAAATGGCAACTATCACAGCTACAACAGCCACACTAAAGGCGTACCAAAACCTTCTTCTCCACATTTTTACTTCAGCATAGGGAGTAAGCCCCTGGTCCCTCACCTGGTGAAGATTCCAGCGGACTTCCTGCTGCCAGTTCATACAGAATCCTTTTTAGGATTAACCTGGAGACTCTCCGCTTGCTCCCCTGCTCCCATGGTGGCGGGCGAGAGCGCTGTATCAGCAGTACGCTCGGTCGGATAAAGCGCTTCAACCTCAACCTGCCGTCTAGCGAGTTCCTCAAGTCCGCCGCGCTCCGTTCTCGCGACTTCGATCAAGGCGGGCAGCCCCGTGGCCACTGAGTGCTCAACTTCAGCGCGCGTTGCTGGCCTTCCCAGTGCCCACCATTCCACTCGATCCGGGTCACCGACGCTGAACAGCCGTCCTCCCTTTCCGTCGGGCACAAGCTTGTAGTCGCGGCAAATCCACAACAGCGCTACGCCTGGGTTGCGTTCGATCATCACGCCCGCGACGTTGGCCCTGGCGGATTCGATTCGCGCGGGTTCAGCACCGGGGCCGGTTTCGCGGCGTATCATTTGGGGCTTGCTGAGGAAGGGGCAGTTGCGCGCGGACCATTGGGCGCATTCCAGGTGTGAGGGTGGCTCGCTCGATATTCGATTGATGGCGCACATGGGACCGATGACGAAACACAGCCACGATCCCAGACGCTGGCCACAGACCCAACAAAGTCTCTCCCGGATCGCCCGCGTGAGCTTCTGTCCATCCATCGCGCGAAACTCCGGTACTTTTCCATCCGGCCCGTCGATCCACGCCACGAACCACGGCACCGCATAACCGCGCGCATCCACCGGCAGGTCTTTCATCCGCTCCGGCAATGGTTCGAGTTCAGGGCGAAGCATGTGCGCAGATTGAAGGCTCTCCCGATCTGCATCTAGGGACTCGCGAAGTGGAACTGCTGATTCCTGGTTGCCCTTCAAATCGTCGCCCATTTCTATCAGGCCCCTTTCAAAGTAGACTCGAAAAGCCCGTTGAATTTCAATATCAGCTTTGTAATATCCAACCCATGAACGGCAGCAAATTCAAGCGGTCCTAAAGCATGTAGTGACTCGGTGCCCGTCTGGTGGTGCAACGCGCATAGTGGAATCACCTGCAGGTCTGAACTCTTCGTACCCATTCCATGCGAGCCAGTATGGGCAGCTTCCACGCGACGGGTCGATTCACACACACAGCATGCGAACCTTCGGACGAATGCCTTGTACTTCTCATTGCGGACTGGCTTACCCCGCTGGTAACCCCCTGCAAGCGAAGACCGCACCCCATACGCCGTGTTCATCGGCCATCCATGAACAGCAGTGCTCCACCGAGTGCAGCGAAGAAGATGGCGTACCAGATCCGATCAGGCCAGGACAATTTACGGTCGATCATTCCGACCGCCGCAAGATGTACTCCACACCCCGGATGCGTGCCCCTGGAACCGTGGCGCCACCAGCCAGCAGCTTCCGGATCCGCCGGTAATCCGGCTTCTGGCAGACCAGCCCGGCGGCCTCGATCGCGGCTTCGTCTGTAACCTCGATCGATTCATACCGGGTGAGCGAGAGCCCGGTTTCCCCTGCCAGCTTGCAGACTGCCTGATCTTCCGAGAAGGGCGCCATCATACGGACGCCTTCCCGGAATCCGCATCTTTCACACGTGCGCCCCGCTGCACCATGTGAACCCTGGAGCGCAATTCTCGCGCCCGCTCCGGTTCGTCGTCCTGCTCGTAAGCATCCGCCAAAGAGCGCGCCACCATGCAGAGCAACCGCCGCTCATCGTGCGTCATCATGCACCACCTTTACGCTGCAGGCCGATGAAGGCGGAAAGCATGACCGTACGAACAACGGCATTCGGTACACCCTGGGACTCCGCGTGGATGCAGGCCTGAGCGTAAACGTCAATGAGCGCGTTGGTCTGATTTAGCAGCGTGACGCCCCAGGGTTGCAATTGCTGAGCCTGCGGAGCCCGTGACGGCATGGCTACCGGGCCATAGGTTCCAGTCCCCTGTGATTGAACGGGCGGGGCACTGACGGCCGGCTTACGCTGCTGCGACTCAAGAATGGAGGCCGCTAACTGGCGTTCGAGCAGTGAAGGCGGTTCGTCCTGCATCTCTGCGCGAGCCCGCGATTTTTCGCCTTCTGGATCGAGCCAGACATCCACATATCCCTGTTGCGCTTTGTTGGTGGATTTTTTGCAGATCCAGAATTCTTCCCGGTTGCCGAGCTGCAGGCCGTAAATCTTGTTGGCCACTCCGAGCGACAGGTAAGCACTGCGGCCATCGACCAGCCCGAAGTACACCTGCTTCTCGTCACCAAATCGCGAGTCGCAAATCTTGCCTGTGGGATATTTCAAGGCGATCCGCTCCGGCACGTTCGGCTGGAGCATTAGTTTCGATGGCGCGTTTCCGTTGTTGTTCATTTACTTTTTTCCTCCTGGTGCAAAACCAAAGTCCAATCGTGTAAGCGAGCAGTTGAACGACTCCCCAAGCGAGCAGCATCTTAGGCCACTTCCCTTAACTTGCGCGCCCGCATTTCGATTAGCAGCGCTTCCAACTGGTCGATAATCAGCTCGGTTGACATGGCGCGGATCGGTTGCGGCAGGCGAGCAGGCAATACCGGCCGGCGGGCCCCATGCAATTCGCAATTGCTGGCGTCTGCCTGATCACCACCTGAAAAGATGCACTCGCATTCAAGCGCTTCCACGCGCCGCAATTCGACGCATGCCCCACAGAGCAGGTCGTTACCCGTGCCGATGTTTTCGGCTCCCGGGCACATGTCGCACATGGCGTTTCCGCAGTCTTCGCAGTCGGCAAGGGTTGACCATTCGCGCGAGTCGCAGGTAGTGCAGAAGGTTGTTGTGTGGGGTGATGTGCTCATGTAAGAATTCTATCATCCGTGCGCACGGATAGCAAGGAGAATCTGTACGCACGGATGTGATATTCTTGAGCCATGCCGGAAGAAGAGAAAGACTCCGCCGCGCAAAGTATGGCGGCGAAGCGATGGGCTAAGACCACAAGTAAGGAACGCTCGGAGGTTGCGCGGAAGCTGAACGAAGCGAGATGGGGGAAGAAGAAAACAGCGAAGAAGAAAAAGGCGTAGAGATCCGTGCGTACGGATGCTATAATAGGGTATGGAAATGAGCGACAACATCACGAAAGCCGACCTGGATGCGGCATTGAGCAACTACGCCACAAAGGCCGATCTACAGTTCGCGCTGAATGGCGCGGTGCAGACGATCATCACCGAGCTTGGCGTACGCTTCGGTGAAGTGAACAGCCGCCTTGACCGGATGGACGCCACCCTGGTTAGCCACGGGAGACAGATTTCAAACGGTGCGCGATCCATTGCCGACTTCAACGGGTGGGTAGGGAAGGCCGATGAGGATTACAAGCGCGTGCTTGCGGAGCTTACGGAATTAAAGCTGCGCGTGGCGAAATTGGAAGGGAATGGCCGATAAGAACAATAGAGGGCTCAGAATGAAGATACGTTTACTCTCGCTCGCGCTGCTGTTTGGTTCGCTCAGTTTCGGGCAGACGTGCGGAAACACCGATTTCGGCTGCGCTGCTATTGAAGGCTACCGGCGTGGGCTAGAAATCCGGATGGAGAGAGAGAGAATCCAGGCAGCTCAGGCTCAACAGAAGCTGATTAACGCTCAGACCGAGGCCATCCGTCAGCAGACTGAGCAGCTCCGGATCGAGGCGGCAAGGCCAAAGCAAGCGCCCCAGGCTCAGCCGTTCTCGCCAGGTGCAGCGTTGGTTGCCCTCCCTGAATTCTGGTTGCTGCCGATGGCCAACAGGATTCGATTCATTCGAGCGGTCGAACCGGCGATGTCAGCCCAACATACAGACGAGGAGTTCGAGAAGATCCTTACGGCGATCGCGGCAGGCCGTTAAAAGATCCGGCCTTAATTGAGTACATTCCACTCCGATATTGGCGCAACATCGAAGTAACGTTATGAAGTGCGCAATCTATGCCCGCGTCTCGAAGAAGGAAGGCCAGGACACCGAGAACCAGCTCCTCGACCTCCGCCGGTATGCGAAGGCGCAGGCCTGGGAGGTCGTTGAATATATCGATCACGACACCGGCAAGCATGCGAACCGGGACGCCTTCAAAGAGCTGGTGGCCGATGCCAGCCGGCGGAAGTTCGGGGTAGTCCTGGTGTGGGCACTCGATCGCTTCACCCGTGAGGGAGTGCTCGAGACGTTTGGCCACGTCCGGAAGCTATCCGACTACGGCGTACAGTTTGAGAGTTACACCGAGCCATTCTTCCGCACCACCGGGCCCGCCGGCGAGCTGCTGATGGCTGTCCTTGCCTGGGTGGCGAAGCAGGAGCGGCAGCGCATCAGCGATCGCACCAAGGCCGGCTTGGCCATTGCCCGATCCAAGGGGAGAGTGGGTGGCCGGCCCGCGAAAGTCTTCGACCGGGACCGAGCGCGCGCGATGCGGGACCAGATTCCGCCGATGAGCTGGCGGGTGATCGCGCGGGAATTGGGCGTTGCTCAATCCTCGATCCGGAAGGCCTTAAAGGGTGTGCCTAAAACGTCCGCCCGAAAACCCCGAAAGCGTGTTGCAACCAAATCCTGACGTTTCGGCCGTTTGTGGTGCACAGCCGATCGTTTATGCACAGCGAGCAACCCCTATCATTGCTGTGCTTTGCGCGCTAACTGCTCACCCAGGGCATGCGATTCTCAACTGTGCGCCTGCAGGCGTACAGCCGCCCACAGGACGAAATTGGACACACAACCGGGGGGGGGCAGAGCTTCGCGCATTTTGCGCAGGTGCGCACTAACAACACCAGGGGGTGGTAATCTCTCTCAAGGAGCAAAACATGCCCAAAGGCGTACCAGCATCAGGACTTAAGACCCAATCGGCCGCGTTGAATAAACCCTTCGCGAAACCCGCGACCCCCGCAAAGACCCCGGTCTCGATCTACATCGAACCGAACACCGGCGCGGTAACGATCAACGCTCCGAGCTTCGATATGGTGGCCCCTGCACTCGAGAAGCTCAAAGTCCGGACGGCCGGCGCCGGCGCCTGATTATCTGCCGCGTTTTGGTAAATCTCGGGGGAGGTAGCCATCCGGCAGACCCACGGAGCGGGCCCGCGTCCGCGTCTCGTCCGCTCCGTTGCTTAAAGACCGCAGCCGCCCTCACACTCCATCGCGAAAGCTAGCTGGTCCTTCCGCTTGAAGTCTATTTGATCGAGTGGCCGGCAGTCCGCATGCAGGTATAGCTTTTGATCGAGTCCGCGATTTACTACGATGCCAGGCGTGCGTATCGCCGTATCGATCTGTAGCAGCTTCTCACGGGTGGGCCCTGGCTCCATGCGCTTGGCCCAGGTGGCATCATCCTGGAACGGGCAGAAGATACAGGCCGATCCGTAGACCTGGTGCGGCACGTGGATCTGGTTGTAGGCTTCGCAATCGTCCCGGCTCCATCCGGTTTCGCCATTCATTTCGAGCAGGGGGAAGTGTACCAGCCAGTTCGGCCGCGCCCTGCCGCTCTCGGTTAAGAATCGCCGCGCGATATCAACCGCCCGTGTCCGCTCTTCCCACGAAATACCGATCGACTGGTGAACCGTGACGCCCCGTGGAACGTGTTGGCCCGGTTTCAGGCCCACCACTTCGCGCCTGATTGTCTGCTCGATGACCTCGATTTTGTATTCCTTGGTGCATTGCCGGCGGAGCATTCCATGTTTGCCGCCTTCCACGGTGGCGGTAAATGCGGGAATGGTGGCGAAGCGCTGCCCTGTGGAGTTTTCGCCGCGGGTGAGGTCGTCGCTGATACAGCCCCGCGTACGCACCAGGATAGGCGGCCCGTGGAGCGATACGAGCCAGTCGAGGTGAGCATAGACCGATTCAGGCGGATCCGGAAGCCCCAGGCGCCTTTCTTCGGCGCCCGGTTCGTTGCGCGTGTCAGCGAATACGGCACAATCGAACCTTGGCACTGCTGGATGTCCTGCCAGGGAGAGAAGGTAGAGCGTAGTTGACTGGACGCCTGCACCGAGATTCAAAACCTGAAATTGAGTTTCCATGGGTTTCTAGCCTTCCGCCTTCAATTTGTCACCGGCCAGGCCCAGCGCGATCATCCCCAGGCACCCCGGCGAGCCACACTCACAAGGCGGCACGTGCAACCCTTCCAGTGATTCCGTATCTCGCATCAGACAGGCGGGATTCTCGAGCACCCATAGGACGAGCTGCAGCCTGTTCACGCGCGCGCGATCGCACATGGAAGTCAGGCGCGAATTCACCGTACTGACGGCAATCTCCATCGCGCCGGCGATCGCCTTCACATCCAAACCACCGAAAACCTTCTTCACGATTTCACGGTCTTGACGGTCAAAAGTGACGGACATTGGCCCAAGCCCCTATTTATTCCGCCCAGTGTCGCCCGATTACTGGCAAATTGCCAGATTTCAGCAATTGAATTGAACGGAAGCCACGCCAGCAGGCCCAGACTATAGGTATATGCGCCCCGATCCTCAATCCGCGGCACGTCAGGCGATTGTGGATGAGTTCGGGGAAGTCGACCGGAAAGTAAAGTTGTGGACCCCTGCAGTTAACCCACACCTCCAGCGCCGGGCCGAATTACAAGCCGTCATCGAAAGCTGGTACACCGACTACGCAGCAGGCCTTAGCGACGTTCAACAGGGCAAGCTCTACCAGTTGGAAGTAAGCCCGAAGCAGTGGCAACAAACCCTCACCGCAGCAACCCAGGCGAAAGCCTTCTCCCTCATTAAACGCGCCAAGCTGATCGATCCGTTTACGATCTTCACCACCACCCTTGCAGCCATCAAGAGTCAGCTCGGGCAGCCATTCCTCGACCAGAACGTACCCAAGGACCGCAGCGGCAGGCGCACCATTACCGTGGTCGCGAAGGCGGAGCCCGTCCTTACCAAGGTGGCTTAAATGGACATGGAAGCGGTAAGCAGTTCGAACATTCAGGCAGTCGGCTACGATCCGGAATCGAAAACGATGCGGATCCAGTTCCATAACGGCGCCGAACACGAATACTCAGGCGTTCCGGCAGAGACACACGCGGCCCTCATGGCCTCCGATTCAAAAGGCGCCCACCTGCACAAGCATGTGAAGAGCGCGCATTCGTCCGTCCGCATAAAGTAGTTCTCAGAACTCTGAGAAGCACTGTCATCGCTCCAAATCTGGGGTGAACCCACCGAGGCACATCGACAAAAATGTCACACAGCAAGTGCGGCACGTTGGTATGGAGTTCGACCGGCGAGGCATGGACTTCAAAGCGCGGCGCCCGGCGATTGATCGACCGGAAATTAGCGGAACGGCAGCCAGACGGCACACTTCGGATGTACGAATCCGACTACCGTTTCCGTTCAGAACCGCAAAGCACAAGCGGCCCCGATTTGACACCAATGTTATGCGAATTCCCGCTTGACCTGCACCACGACGACGATCGCGCGGTACTCAAATACTGGCCCGATCAATCGAGTCCCGAAGGGAAAGCCGCATGAGTGAAGCCCTCGCACGGGAAGGCGACATTGCGGCAAATAGCGCGTGGTCAGTCGATACCCTACGGGATTATTTTCTCGGGTTACTGCTCGAAAAAGACCGGCGCCTCAACGACCTGATTACCGCGAATGACCGGCGATATTCGCAGGAAGTCGCCCACCTGCAAAAGCAGTTTGACGGAAGCGACAAGGCCGTAAGCGTCGCCTTCACTGCGCAGCAGCGGGCGATTGATACCGCCTTCACTGCCCAACAGACCGGCTTGAATGCGGCACTCCTGGCCCAGAAAGAAGCGATCGCTACCGCCCTGGTAGCAGCCGAAAAGGCCGTCAATGCGGCATTGGTGAGTAGCGCCCAGGCCGTTCAAAAGGCCGAAGCCGCGGCCGAACGGCGATTTGAGGGCGTGAACGAATTCCGCCAAACCCTCAGCGACCAGCAACGTACGCTCATTCCGCGGGCTGAGGTCGATGTCTTGATGAAATCGGTAAATGACAAGGTGGACTTGCTCAGCAATGCCTACAGAGCCCACCAGGCGGAAGGGGTAGGCAAGGTTAGCGGGTGGGCGGCAGCCGTGGGAGTGGTGGGATTTATTGCGGTGATCCTTTCAGTCGCAGCCTTCCTGATGAAGTTCAAAGGTTAAAACGTTATGGGACTGATTCAAATCGTTGTGGTTCTGATCGTCATCGGCGTCTTGCTGTGGCTGGTCAACACCTATATTCCGATGGCGGCGCCCATCAAAACCATTATCAATATCGTGGTGGTCGTGTTCGTGTGCCTGTGGCTCTTGAGTGCGTTCGGCCTCTTGAGCGGCGGCCCGTACCTCGGCACACGTGCAGCACCTCTTCGGTAAATCCTCTATGAACTGGCTTAAATTGCTGTTCCAGTATTTCCCCCTCGTCCTTTCGGGCGTTGTGGCCATCGAAGGCGCCGTAAAAGCACCTGGCGCTACCAAGAAACAAATCCTGTTGAACGTCATCACAGCAGGCGCCGGCATCGCGCAGCAGATTCCCCAGGTGGACGTGCAAAAGGTTGGCACCGTCATTGATGCGGTAGTCGGCGCCTTGAACAAATCGGGCGTGTTCACCAAAGACACCCCGCCAGCAGTCCCGGGCCCGGTGATCGTTCTCGACCTTCCCACCGGCAGTATCAAACCATCCGCGTAAGCAGGTGTCTCTTGAGCCCCTGTGGAGTTCCACTTCCCCAACCCGAATCAGTCTCACCACCGGATGAACCGGAAGTTCACCAATGGGGCAGCTACGATCCAACCTTGGCCGAAGAGATTGAAGGCTTCCTCGTGACACTGCCCACCTGGTTGATCGAACCCGCTGCCATGACGGAAATCCTCGCCCTCCTGCATGCTGCATGACAGATATCTGGCCCATTGACCGCCTGATCCCGTATATCCGCAACCCCCGCAAGAACGACGCGGCGGTAGGGCAGATGTGCGCCTCGATTCAGGAGTTCGGCTTCAAGATTCCCGTGCTGGTCCGGTCCTCGGGCGAGGTGGTCGACGGCCACCTGCGCATCAAGGCGGCCCGCAAGATGGGTATCACCGATATCCCGGTGATCCTGTGTGACGAATGGTCGGAAGCCCAGGTAAAGGCGTTCCGGCTGCTGGTCAACCGTTCGGTGAATTGGGCGGAATGGGACGACGATCTGGTCAAGCTGGAGATGGTCGACCTGAAGGCGCTCGAATACGACCTCAGCCTCACGGGGTTCGATTCGGCCGAAGTGGCGGAGTTCCTGAAAGAGGCCACGGTCTATGGGCAGGACGAGGACGCGGTACCCGAGGTTCCAGCCACTCCGGTAACGATCCTGGGCGATTTGTGGCTACTGGGGGAGCACCGGGTACTGTGCGGCGACTCGACGGACGCAAGCGCGGTGGCGAGGCTAATGGGTGGCAAGAAAGCCACGTTGCTCGCGACGGACCCACCTTACCTGGTCAACTACACGGGCGGGTCGCATCCGCAGTCCTGGTCGAATTCCCCAGAGGTGAAAGATAAATGCTGGGATTCATACAAGGACCCGGCCTCCTGTATCGAGTTTTACGAGTCCTTTATGCGCATCGGGCTCGAACACCTTGCCAAGGGTGGTGCGGTTTACCAATGGCATGCTGCACTGATGCAGTATCTGGTTCACCAAGCTTGGCTCAAGTGCGGGCTGCTGGTACACCAGCACATCGTCTGGGTGAAGGCGCGTTCCGTTTTAACGCACTCCCACTATATGTGGCAGCACGAAGTCGCCTTTTATGGCTGGCCAAAGGGGAATCTACCGAACCTCCGTCCGCCCGCAAATACCTCGACTGTTTGGCAGGTTAATCAGGTTGGCGAATCGACCGGAATCCACCCAACACAAAAGCCGGTGGAACTTGCGCGCCGGCCCATCGAATACCATACACAGCCACACGACATTTGCTATGAACCGTTCAGCGGATCCGGCACCATGATTGCGGCGTCGGAAGCTGCTGGCAGGGCGTGCTACGCGATGGAAATAGCGCCGGAATTCGTGGACTGCGCAGTCAACCGCTGGCAGGAATTCACCGGCAAACAGGCCACCCACGATCAGACCGGCCTGACCTTCGACGCACTGAAAGCGCAGCGGCTTGGCACCACCGAACGTGTACCCGACGAGGAGACAGAAGTCTCCATTGCTAGATGAAACCTCACCACCTCGCCTTCATGAAGGCATACAGTCTCGTAGGCTCCGTTACGAAAGCCTGCGAGGTAGCAGAGCACGCCCGATCCCGGCACTACCAGTTACTCAAGGAAAACAAGGACTATCGGGACGCCTTCGCGGAAGCCAGGAACAGGCTGGCGGACGTGTTGGAAGCGGTGGTGATTCAGCGGGCAGTTGAGGGGTACCTGGAGCCTGTCTATTACAAGGGCAAGCCCTGCGGGGCAGTACGGCGCTTTTCAGACGGTAATGCGCAGTTCATGCTGCGAGGATTGCGGCCCGACGTATACCGGGAACGTAGCGACGTGAATGTGAAGGCGGAAGTGGACTTGAAATTTAAGGGCGAGTTAGCGGAATTGCTCGACGTCTACCGGCAACTGACGAAGACAGCAGAATGACCCCCACGCTCACCACCCGCGAAGCAGAGCAGCTTATCCGGGGATTCTCGGACCATGCGAAGTTCTGCCAGCACCTGCAAATCCGCAATAAAGACGGGGTGACCGTCCCTTACCGGAACTCCCCTGCAGGCGCCAAGCTCAACCGGGCAATCCGTAAGCAGGAAATTGCCGGCGACCCCGTGCGCGTGGTGATGCTGAAAGCGGGCCAGGTCTGGGCCTCGAGCAGTGCGGCAACCGAACTATTCAGGCGCATTCCCTTTTTCCCCGGCCGGCGCGCTTTGGTCTTAGCCGACAGCGACCAGCACGCGGACCTTGTATTTGAGTATTACCAGCAGTACATCCGCTCCTATGCGGACAACCCGTACGGCTCGGAGCTGAATTCAGCCATCGAGCTGCCCGAGCTGATCAAGGATACAGAGCGGCACATCCGCTGGTCAAACGAAAGCTCCATCCTGGTCGGTACCGCCTATAACGCCGACATCGGCCGCTCGGCACCCTACAACTGGGCGCACCTCTCAGAAGCGGCTTTCTACCGCGACATGGGCACGCTCATGACCGGCCTGATGCAGAGAATCCCGAACTCTGCCGATTCAGGCGTGATCATCGAATCGACAGCCAATGGCACCGGCGGAGACTTCTACGACCTCTGCCAGCGGTCAATGGATCCACGGCGCGCAACTGGGTGGGCATTCGTATTCTTCGGCTGGTGGGAACACCCCGAGTACCGCATGCCGACACCGGCAGGCTTCAAGATCACCCGCGATGAATTGGCGGAAGTCCAGAAATATAACCTCCATATCGATCAGATCGCATGGCGCCGGCGGCAGATCGATACCGCGTGTGAAGGGAAGATTGAGCGCTTCCGTCAGGAGTTCCCGGCCAACCCACAGGAAGCCTTCCAGGCGTCTGGTCGAACCATCTTCGACATGGTGGCAGTCGGCCGCATGCGCACGATACAGGACGGCATGCGCGGCAAGCTGCAGGTGGTCGACATCGGCACCGAGAAGCGCGTACAGTTCCAGCAGAGTGAAGACGGCCGCGGCGAACTCGTCATCTACCAACTGCCCCGCAAGGGCGGGCACTATTGCATTGGCATCGACCACGCGGAAGGTATCGACCCCAAAGCGAAATCGGCCGGCAGCTCGGACCCCGACTATTGCAGCGCAACAGTCCTCGATGCGGACACCGGCGAAGAAGTCGCCAAATTAAAAGAGCGATACGAACCGCACCCGTGGGCGCAGGCCTGTTACCTCCTGGGCAAGTTCTACAAGTGGGCTTTCCTCGCACCCGAACAGAAAGCAGTGGGTAAAGCGATGATCGGGCAACTGCTGGCCCTGCAGTATCCGCAAGAACTCATCTACTCGAAGCAACGCGACCCCTCCGACAGGCGCACGCCACTACTTCAAGAGTTGGGATTCGACACCAACAGCGTATTTCGTCCCGTGCTGATTTCAGGCCTCGACCAGGCGCTACGCGAGTCTGCAATTCAAGTGCATGACCCGGAAACCCTGCAACAGCTCCGCGAGTTCGTCAGGAAGCCGAACGGCAGGGAAGAAGGCACCAGTCACGATGATGATGTCTTCGGCCTCGCGCTGGCTGTAGAGGGATTGCCATATGCGCGTCGTGCTTTCAACTACAGGGAATCCCGATCCAAGGAAGACACCCAGTGGAAGCCCCAACGCTACGGGCAGCAGGTAAAAGAACTCGATGACGACTAACCGCGTAACCTTCGGCTCAAACGGATCCTGGATCTGTTCGTGCGGGCATCACATGCTGTACCTCGACCAGCCCGAGAACGGCAAGCCGCGGCGCATGCACTGTGTGAATCGCGAATGCCCGGCGTTTGAAGTTGCATTTCAAGAGCCCACGTTTGCCGTGGTGCGGGCATGACTGCCGAATTGACCTCGGTAGAGTGCCAGGTCATCAGCGATCTATGGCACGGGGAACCAGTAGAAGAGGCGAAATTACCGCAGATTCTCGCCAAACTGGGCTTGCGCGATCGGAAGGCATTGCGGCTATGGGCAAGCCCCGTAACGAATCGCACCCTCGATCAACTGGGAATCACGGGCGCCTGGAGCGCACCCAAAGTGTCGACGGATATGTCCTTTGAAGCTCAAACCATGCGATTCAAGCACGATCTGATAATGGCGGCGATTCAGCAATGCGACGGAAGCAAGATCAAGGCGGCGGAACTCCTCCAAATGCCCCGCGGCGGTTTGCATAAGTTTTTGAGACGCTGCCGCACACTACCAAATCTGGGCACGTGACATCGAATTGCCTTATTTTCGCGATACAGCACCTCTTCAAATGCGGCGGCTTCATCATTGCTCGGAAAAGTCACTATGGATTTTGGCCACACTTCCTCTGGTCGAAAGACCTGAAAGAGTTTGAGGAGTTCCACCCGCTAGGCGCCAAGCATCATCGCTGGTTTCCCCCGCTGATTTTTCGCGGCTACATCCGGCACACAACCGCCAATCAACAAAAAGAGAAGCATGGCTGACCACGACGGCAACTGTTCCAACCCGTATCACCCGGACCCGGAGAAGTGTTGCGAAGCCTGTATCTTCGGCAGGGGCAAGCACGCGGACTGGTGTACGTACGTGCTGACCAAAGAAATGATCGAAGCCGGCCTGGCGGAGTTCCAAAAGATGGGCACCCGTGGATAAAAGTTTTCAGATCAAGCTGTCCGACGCCGAAAAGCAAAAGCTCATCGCGCGTATTGAGCAGGACTTTCAAAACGCCAAAGCCTCACACATGCGCTGGTCGGAACGTTGCGCGGGGTGGATGAAGAAGTGGGAGGCGCGAGTCGATCCCCCACGCATGGGCGAAGAGGACAAACCCAACCAGGTTGTACCGCTCGTGCAATGGCAGTGCTTCAACAAGCTAGCGCGAGATCTCCAGGCGCTGTTAGGTGACAACGCGGAGATTACCGCACGTGCGACGGGCCCCTCGGACAAGGGCAAGGTGGCGAAGATCGGCCGGTGGATGACAAGCCGCATGTTCGATCAGATGGAAATTACGAATCCATTGTGTGAGTTCGAGTTCCGCCGAATCCTCAACGGCTGGAGTGCAGCCTATCGCCCCTGGTACAAACGGGAATTCGACACGCTGGTGAATGGCAAGCGTAAGCGCGTGTGCGACTACGAAGGCCCCGGCTTCTTCCCGCTCGAGCCCGATGACCTGGTGGTACCGGCTGAGCGCGGCGTCAAAAGCCTGCAGGATTTCAGCTTCATCATTCGGCGCGTACCCGTCACGGTAGACGATCTGCAGCATGGAGACGGCACGCTCTACAAGGGCACCAGTGAGCCCGACTTCGTACGGAAGGCAATCGACTGGGCGCAGACCGGCCAGAACGATTACACGATGTCATCCGACCCCGTGCGCACCGAACGCGAGCGCTCGGAAGGGGTGGATTACGACAGCTACACATTGGGCCGGCGCATCATCTGGACGTGGGAATGGTACGGCAAATGGCGACAACTCAAGGGCGGCGATGCCGAAGAGAACGAACTGGGCAAGCGCGATCAGTTCGAAAGCGATCTGGTCATACGCTTCATTCCGGGGATGCGGCAGATTATCGGTTGTCAGGACCTCTTAGAGCTGTACCCGAAGATGCGCAACCGCCGGCCGTTCGTGGAATCGACCCTCATCAAGGACGGCACGTACAGACCCAAGGGATTCGGCGCACTCCTCGGAGATCTCGAGGACGACGCTACTGCGAACTCCCGATTATTCGCGGCTGCCGGCGAGCTCTCGGTGTGGCCGATCATTTTCTACAAGCCCGGCGGCGGTATGAAGCCCGGCAACTTCAAACTGTCCCCAGGCACGGCCGTTGCAACCGAAGATCCCGCCTCGGTGAACGTGATCAAGCTGAATCCGAACCTTGATTTCACGATCGCCAGGCAGCAGGACATCCTGAGCGTAGCTGAGCGCGTCACCGGCATCACCGACCAGTCGCTAGGCCGTGCAGTCGATCGACCGAACGCCCCGAAGACAGCAACCGGACAGCTCGCACTCATCGAAGAAGGCAACGTACGCGCCTATCTGGACGCAACCATCTTGCGCGAGGACATGGAGCACATTGTCGGAGAAATCTGGGAATTAGACGTTGATATGGTGCCCAAAACCGAGCCCGGCCTCTTCTTCAGAGTGACCGAAGAGCAGGCGGACGGCCTGTTTGATACCCGGCAAGGCGGCGCCTTCATGACGCCCGAGGAATTCGGCGGCCGCTACGACTTCAAGCTCAAGTTTGCGACCACGGTATACGCCCGCCAGGCCAAGAAACAGGAGTTTCTAGCCTTCTATCAGGCAGCGATGATGTGCCCGCTTGTTCAACAGAATCCAAAGGCCATGTGGTCGCTGTTGAACATGTTGGCTAAGCAGTTTGATATCGACTTTGCCGATGTGATCCCGAAACCGGCAGACCTCGACCAGCCGAAGACACCCGAGCAGGAATGGGTGGAAATGCTCGAAGGCCAGGAGGTTGAACCCAACCCGATGGACGACGACGCGGCCCATATCCAGGCCCACATTAAGCAGCTCGAAGACGAGCGCAAGGACCCCGACCGTGACGTGCAAGCCATCGGCCTCAACGTGGCGCATGTACTCGCGCACAAGCAACAAATGAGGACCAAGCAGTTAATGCAGGCCATGACTTCGCAGCTTGTACAGCAGATCACTCCGCCACCAGGCCAGCAGCAGGCCCAGCAGCTCGCCCAACACGTCGGACTGATGCAGCAGGCGTACGGCGGCGCCCCACCTCCCGAGCAGCAGGGCGCTCCCGGCGACGTTCCCGCACCCGATCAGGCATTTGGAGCACAGGCGGCACAGCAACCCGTTGAAGGCCAGATGTGACCGACCCCGACAGCGCAGAACTCGATGCCATCAAGGAACTGAGACGCTCGCCAGGCTACCAACTGGTGGAGACGCGAATCAAGGAAGAGCTGCACCGCAAGCGCCTACTTCTCGAAATGCAGGGCCCGGAACTGCCATTCGCCAAGACCCAAGGCTATATCGAAGCTCTGAAAACAGTGCTCGCGATCCCCGAGATTTTAGAGAACGAATTGAAGGAACTCAAATAATGGAAACCATTCAGCAGGACCTGCAACCGAAACCAACGCCCGTAGGCGGAACCATCGATAACCCCGGCACCAGCCGCGGCGATGCAACAGCTAACCTCCAAGCCAATGCAGAGTACATGTGTGCGCAGTTGAATGCGAAGCTCGTTGCGGCGCTCGACGCCCGCGACGAATCGTATAACATCATGCTGCGATCGGGCAGCTTTCCTCACCTCGGCGCGCCTCCCGTTGGCGATCGCTCGTGGGTGGTTGTGCCTGCCGATGGCTCACCCAATGGAATGCCCGGCTACGACCAGGTGGGACCGCCCGTCATTTCGACTGTTGAGATTCTGAAGGGCAACAACGCCTTGATGGGCAAACAGAACGCCACCCCGGATGTTACCGACATCGGTATCGAGTTCTCGCCCGGCTGGTTTCAGGCTGGCCCAACCGACTCGCGCCTGAACGGCTTTGAAGTCACGCTACCCGGTCCCAAGGGCAATATCATCACGCTTCGCAAGATGGTCCTCCCCTGGGGCGGCAAGTACGAACAGGTCGCGTAAAGGAACCCACCATGTTTATCTCACCTGACGCGCCACGTTTCGGCAAAGATCCCGACCCGGCAACAGAAGAATCCGCCGTACCGATCGTGCATGATCCCGTTCCCGCCGGCATGGAGCCTGACCCCGAACCCGCGTCAGGTGAAACGGCAGCGCCGGCGCCCGAACTCTCGCGACCGAACCGCGTACCCGGACACGCAGTCCTCGACCAGGCCCGCGACGAACGCCGAAAGAAACGCCTGGAAGAGAAAGGATACTGATGTTCACCAAAAACCAAGCTCCACCGTTCGGCGCGAAAGCAGCGCCTGCAGCCGCGGCCCCACCCGCGAAGAAGAAAGCGAAGGGTAAGGGCAAGCCCGCAACGAAGACAGCCGGCCCGCCTCCCGCGTGGCAAGGCATCGGTAACAAGATGCTGGCAGGCAAGCCCGGAATGCCGGCCTGCTAAATGAGCCCGGCATTTCAGATTGGTGAGCAGTGCCACTACTGCCAAAAGTGGAGATGGCCCGCCGACATCATCCACCAACCCGGTGGAGTCAAAATCTGCCAACAGTGCGAATGGCGCCACATTGAAGCGCTCAAAGCACTATCAACCGGAGTGTTTACCGGCGAGTGTTCGGAATGCGGCAAGTCTGCAGAGCAGCTCCGCAGCCCGAATGGAGAGATGGCCTTCCACTACGAAAACGGAGTCTACCGGGTGATGTGCGTAACGTGCGATCGCGCGTACGTCCGGAAGCGCAAAGACCTGTACGGCGATACCGAGTTTGGCCACTCGATCGGCCTGAAATGAAGACGTACTGTTTCCAGGTCGAACTCGAAATTGCAGAAGAGCAGGACATGCAGAGCGCTCTATCCCAGGTAATGCAGGCGATCGCCTCGAGCATGGGAAGGTTTCACAAACCGGACTCTGGGCCTCCAATGCGGCTCACCGTAATCGACCTCGGATTGAAGAAGTAAGGAGAATATGGAACCTGATGAAGTGCTCGGCAACGAGCCACCCAACCCCGATGTGCCTGCTAAAGGCCAGGGAAAAGACGACTACGTACCACTCACCCGCACCGAAGCGGAATCACTCAGACGCGAGCGCGATGAAGCCCGCGAATCCGAACGCTATTGGTCGGCACACGCACGCGGCAACGGCCAGCAACAGCAGGCAGCCGAACCCGAAGCAGAAGACGCCTCCGAGTTCTATGCCGAAGAGACAGCCAGCAACGACGAAGACACGCCCGAAAAGCTGGTAGACGACTTCGCGGCCACCGGCGTAAAGGCTCTCCAGAAGCGCGGCTTCATCACAGCAGCGGACGCCCAGAAACTGGCAGCCGATACAGCCCTACGGGTAACCCGTGAAATGATCGGCCGGGAACGCCAGAAGATGGGCAGCGATACCAAGATCCTGGCAGACTTCCCCGAATTGAAAGACCAGACGAGCGACCTCTGGAAGGAAACCGCCAAGCATTACAAGGAAGCGGTGGACATGGACCCGAACGCAGCCAAGACCCCGGCAGCGCTCTATCTGGCAGCCAAGACCGCACGCGCCACCCTGAAAGCGCAAGCGAAAATCCACCACGCCCCCAAGGATGACGACGAGGATACGCCCGAACCGGAAAGCGATCGCAGAGCCCGCGCGAGCTCCCAGGACGGCAGGGCCAAGGGCAGAGCGGAAGTCGAAGACGATGACATGCTCGGCTCGGAAGCTCGCTCCATCATCAAGTCGATGGGCATTACAGAGGCGGAATTCAAAGCCTCGCGTAAAGAAACCGCGGGCTCGGCCAAAGGACGGCGGTAGATGGATTTCGACCCCAACTATTCGCCAGTGCGGGGCAGGCGACTACGCGACTATGCCCGCGATTTCCTGGAATGCCTGCTTGAAATGACACTGCCCGACTGGCTCTTAGACTTGCGAGCGAGACGCGAGAACCGCAAGCGATTGCTGATGCGGATGGGCGTTAGTGAGCAGGAATTCAAACAGGCCAAGCGAATCATGAGCGAACAGACGCCCGGGTGGCGCAACTTGCAAGGAGCACGATGAAAAACGAAGAGAAACGCGCACGGCAGGAAGCGGCCGGCATCCCCGATACTCCGCTGAATATCAGCATGGAGGAACTACCAACCGGCGAGACCCGCATACTCCAGGCGCACATTAACGGCGTCCTGGTGGCAGACCTCAACCTACCGGCACATGTAATCGCAGCCCTCGACTGGTACGCAACCGATGAAGGCGTGATCGAGCGCAACTCCCGGCCGAACGTGCGGGAAGCTTCAGGTGTCACCCTCGGACGTGATGCGGATTCTAAGGCTCTCGATGAGCGGCGCGACGATGTACGCGAACGCGGCAAGTCCCTCTATGAAGCCCGCGACCAGTTCAAAGAAGCGGCCGACCGCTACACCACGCCCGGCATGCGGCCGCGCTTTATCGCAGGCGCCAAAGCCAAAGAAGGCGGCGGTACCGGCGACTATGAAGTAGTCAAATACCCGGCTGGTGATCCACGTGCGGGTGATCCCGTGAAGGTTCGGGGTATGGTCCTCGGACAGATGCCGGAAGAAAAAGCCGCGGCGCGCACCAAGTTCTACGCGCAGCGCGGCAACCAGCTTTTGAACCAGATCGGTGAAAAGTACAAGAAAGAAGGCGGAGCAACCGCCGTATCCGATCAGTAGTTAAGCAACCCACGCGAAGCAGGCGCTTCCATCCAACCGTCCCGCAAGGGCACCCGGAAGCGGTATACCTCACCTGCCATTGTCTTCGCTCCATGAGGCAACAAACCCAACTCTAGGAGTGTTTTCATATGGCAAATAGCAACACGCCGTTTGGCTTCCGACCCACTGGGCGCACGGTATCCGGAGCTTCGGGCTCCCTCGTACCGGCCCACAAATTAGTCGGATATGCCACGGCGTTATTCGTTAACGATGCCGTCACGCACGCAGCCGCGGGCACCAAGCCCACGCTCGCGATCGATGCGGCCATTACCCCGGGCACTACGCCCGTTTTGGGTGTCAACATCCAATACGGTGCGGCCTCCCTCGCGACCGATCACACGATCGTCCTCGCGAAGGATGCCGTCTTCTGCGTCCAGGGCGATGGTTCAGGCGCCACCTTCCTCGTAGCAGCTTCCCTGCAGAAGTGCGCGAACATCGTGCTCACTGCCGGCAACGCCTCGCTCAAAAGCTCCAAGCATTCGATTTCCGAAACCAGCTTGGCGGCAACCAACACCCTGGACTGCAAAGTCCGCGGCCTCTACCAGTCACCGGATAACGCCTTGGGCCAGTACGCCCGCGTCTTCGTGACGTTTAACAACTTGGTCGAAAGCGATCAGAAGGCGGGCATCTAACTCCATGAACATCAGAGGCAATTTCTCCGACTTCTTTTTCGAGACGATGCTCCCGGCCTTGAACGCGAAAATCTGGAAGAACTTCAAAGCGAAGAAATCCATGATTGGTGAAGTACTCGGCACCGAGACCACCACGCGCTCTATCGAGCAGTTCTCTCAAATGGCCGGCGTTGGGCTCCCCACGCTGGTAGGCGAAACCGAAGACACCCCGACGGATGACTTTATCCAGGGGTTCAATAAGACGTTCAAGCCCGCCAAGTACGGCTTGGGTATTGCAGCGTCTCAGGAACTCGTGGAAGACGACAAGGTGGGCATCATCTCCCGCCGTTCGGTCGCTCTCTCGAACTCCATTTTCCAGGCTCGCGAAATTCAGGCGGCCTCGGTTCTCAATAACGGCTTCGATGGAACCAACTTCCCGGGCCCCGATGGCAAGGCGCTTTTCGCCCTCGACCATCCGCTCATCAAATCGGGCGGCTCGCAGGCTAACATGCTGGCGGTCGCGGCCGATCTCGATGTCGCTTCGCTCGAGCAGGCGCTCACCGACTGGGAACTCATCAAGTCTCCCGAAGGCTTCCTGCAGATGACCGGCACGCCCCGTGTATTGACGGCCTCCGCCAATCGCTGGAACGTGGCCGAAATCCTGAAGTCTCAACAGCGCTCGGACACCGCGAACAACGCTATCAATGCGTTCAAATACAGCGAGCAGGGCGGAGTCATCAACTCCCTAACCTGGGCATATTTGACCGACCCTGATGCGTGGTTCCTGATCGCGCCTCCGGATGAAACCGGCCTGCTGTGGCTCGACCGCAAGGCCCCGTACACCAAGTCCGACTATGTGGAGAAGAACGAAACCGGCTTCGTCTACATGCGTTACCGCGCCACGTTCGGATTCTACGACTGGTCCGGCACCTACGGCAGCCCCGGGGCATAATTAAAAGCCTCACCGTTAGCAAACCTCACCGGGGGGCAACCCGCCCCCCAACTTTTTCCCGGTACTCGCGGTACTTCTACATTGCGCGCACCAGCAACATTAGCGGCTAGGCCAACGTCCAATAGACAATGGCTCCCGAACGGCAATGTCCGAAGTGTCTTCAGAGCTTCCCGCACACTGCCGAGTTCTTCACTCGCCAGAAACAGAACACGAGTGGGCTTCTGCTTACCTGCAAGGCTTGTACGCTTAAACGTCGGCAGCGGAAAGCTGCCAGTTTGCCTCTTCCCGAAAGCCGCACGTGTCGTACCTGTTCTCGGGTCTATCCGCTCCGCGCTGAATACTGGCACAAGTCAACAGGCGCCCCCGGAAACCTGTCGGCCCACTGTAAAGACTGCACCTGCGCGAAAATGCGAGACTACATCGCACTTCCTCGGGTTCGCGATAAGCGCAAGGAATATTACCAGCAGAACTCCGAAGAGATGGCAGCCTACAACAAGGTTTGGAACCGAGCGAACACAGCCAAACTCCGAGCAACACAAGCTAGATGGCGTAAGGCCCATCCTGAGAGTGTCGAAAAGATGCGCGCAAGCGGCGCCGTCTGGCGGAAGGCAAACGCCGAAAACCTTAAGAAAAGCCATCGCGCGTGGCGTAAGGCGAATCCTGAAAGGGTGCGAATCAGAGACGCAAACCGTAGGGCGCGCCACAATGCCGCACCGGGGAAAATCACCCTGGGCATCGTTATGGCGCTCTTTGATCTCCAAGTCGGGCTTTGCTTCTACTGCGATACCCAGCTTGGCAGCCTCTTCCATATCGATCATTACATCCCGCTTACAAAGGGCGGCTCTAACGAGTTTAATAACCTCGTACTGGCCTGCGTGCCCTGCAATTGCAGCAAGCAAGACCTCCTTCCCGACGAGTTTCTACTCAGGCTCTCCGCTCGCTAGGTACAGCCTCCGAATCGGCACCCGTTTAACCCCCAACAATTCCAACCAGAACCACTCATTTGAGTGGTCTGCAGACACAGGAGAATTACTTTGAGCCTCAATAACAGATCTTACGGAAGAGTAGCAACCCGCTTTTCCCGACTTCTTATCAAACTGATGCCTCACCGGGCAGACGCCACAGGGCAAGGCGACTACCTGGCGCAACCCATGTTTGTGATCCAGGCGCCTCCCGGGCAGACGGCCGACCTCATGCAGTTGCAGGACTCGACCGGCGCCGTACTGTACAAGCTCGACGCCACCGGCCGCGGCGCCGTCAATGCGACCGCGAAGACGATCATCGACAGTGCGGCAACCTCACTGGTAGATGTGGCCTGTGCAGCCTCGGCAATGGTGGGCGGCAATCTCCACTATGTGGTGCGTGCATCAGACGGCACGGACTTTCAGGCGCTCTCCGGATTCGTCACCTATTCCGGTGTGAACAAAGCGGCCACCATCACCGGCGCCATTACCGAAGTAGCGGCCAACCAGGCGAAGACCGTCTCGGCCGGTACCCTCACGCTGGCGTGGACGATCGTAGCAGGCGCGAACAAGCTCACCATCAAGGTGCAACCCACGGGCTCTCTCACCGAGACCACCCCGTACGACATCACCTTCACCATTTCGCCAATCGTTGGCGCAGTAACGGTGCTCTAAGGCTGCTATGTCGAAACTGGCGAACGTAGAAACCGCGGTAATCGCTATCACCACGTCGCTCTCAGCCGCGGTGAACCTGGGCAATAAGCGCCTCGCGGCAATTCAGATGCCGGCCGCCTGGGACGCCGCGGTTATCACCTTTCAGGGGTCGCTCGATGGAACGACCTTCAGCAACCTGTTTGACTCAAACGGGCTCGAGATGTCGATTCCTTCGCTATCGGCAACCGCCAATCTGGGAATCTCGATTGACGTTGCATCCTTCGCAGGCTGGCCGTTCCTCAAGATTCGTTCCGGTACGGCCGCTTCGCCGGTCAACCAGACGGCGGCCCGCTCGCTTCTGATCGCCAGCATTGAACTGATCGGGGGTTAATCATGAGCCTGCCTATCCTCTTCGGGCGGCGAGCCAAGAACCTCCTGCGCTGGAGCGAGGATTTCTCTCAGGGCACCTGGGGCAAGAATGCAGGCGCCACCGTTACCGGAACGTCGGTCCTCAATGCCTCGGCCGGATATCTGCAATGCGGTGTCGCGATGGGACCGCCCGGCCCTTACACGTTTGCCGTGCTGGTCAGTGTTCCCTCGGCAATTACGCTGCGGCTCGAATTGACGGACGGCTCAGACGGCGTACCGGCGTTTGACGTTTTCGTCCCGATCGGGCCCGGAGTCTCGCGGATCAAGACAACGGGCTTCATGCCGGCAGGTACCGGCCTGCTCGCTGGCCTGATCTTCGCCAATGCAAGCGTCGCGGTGACGATCTACCGCGCAACGCTGACGGCTGGATCCAGCTTTCCGAAGTACCAGAAGACAAGCTAATGACCTACGGCCAACTGAAATTACGCCTCACGCAGGCCTTCCCTTCCGTCTCGCTCGATCTGCTGGAAGGATGGGCGAACGATCGCTACCAGGAGATTCTAAGCGAGCTGCCCTGGTCACGCCTCACCGTTCAAGCAGTGCTCCAGACCGTTGCACCCTATTCGACCGGCACGGCTTCCGTAACGCTCGGCTCGGCTTCCATCACCGGGGTAGGAACGACCTGGGCGGCCGGCATGTCGAGGCGGCAGTTCCGCATCACCAGCCGCAACGAGCAGTACACCTTCACCTTCGTCTCGGCTACCACCGGCACACTCGACCGTCCGTATGAAGGACCAACCGCAACCCTCGCGGCCTATTCGATCTCTCAGAACATCTACAGCCTGCCGGCCAATGCGGCGATGTTGCAGGAGGACGCCTTCGGCTCCTGGGACTATGGCCCGCTTCGCCGTTTAACCAGTCCGCAATTGGGCGCCTATTACAACGCCACAGGGGCACCGCTCGCATGGGCCAGCTACATGGACGATACGGGGACGCCTCCGAATATGGAGGTGAAACTTTTCCCCTCACCCAATCTGGCTATCGGGATTCCCTACGAGTACATTGCAGGCGGGCCCGACCTCGCCACCACAACGACCCTTTTGCAAATCTGGATGGATCCCGGAGCACTCGTAGAGGGTATCCACGCCAAAGTGAAAGCCCACTTGCGCGACTATGCCGGCGCACAATTCCACATGGTGGAAGCGGCCCGATGTCTGAAAGGCATGCGCTCGACCGAAGCGCAAGGCATGGCCCGGTGTGAGCTAACGATGGATCGGTATTACACGCGGCATCGGAGAAATAGGGGCGGGTGTTGGTAGTGATTGAGGACGAGTGGGAAGAGGCGATTTACGACCTGTGTTCCTGGGACCTTCCCGGGGATGTAAGGAAGCGCGCCCCACTGCGGAGCGGTCGAGTAAGACGCGCGATTTCTAGGCTTTCTTCTTCGACGACGCGGCGGGCTTCTTCATAGGCTTCGCCTTCGCACTCTTCGCGGGCTTTTTAGCTGTAGGCATCGAACATCAATCTCCTTTCAGACGAGTATGTCAGATCCCCTGTTGATCCACGTAGTAATTTCGGCCGAAATGTCGCGGACGGATGACCCGGGCGCGCTTATCGTCAAGCTCACCCAGGCCTTCCAGGCGGCAGGTATCAAGCAATTGCGCGCGATCAGTTGGGCACCCGTGCGGGAGCTGAAGCCTTGACCGTGGCGGACATCATCGCGCGTGTAATCACCCGTATCGATGACGATCCCGTCACGCCTATTTCGGTGTCGGCCGCGGAGGTGCTTGCTGCGATCAATGAAGGGCAGGAACTGGCGGCACTTTTAACCTTGTGCCTGGAAAAGACGGTAGACTTCCCGCTCTCTGGCTGCTGGTACACGCAACGCTCGAGCCTGACCGATTTCCTGGTACCGCTCCGAATCACCGTAGCGGGCATCAGGCTGCGGCCATCAACACTGGCGGAGCTGGACGCCATGAACCCCGCTTGGCAGGCAACCGCGGGCACGGCGGCGCGATACGCAACCCTTGGGTGCAACCTGCTGGCAGTCACCCCGCAACAGACGGTAACGGCCAAATTCACCTACGCCTATTCACCGGCGCAACTCCTCGCCGGCGACACGCCCGTGCTTCCGGCGGCCAACCATCCGGATTTAGTCGAGTACGGCGTCTACAAATGCCGGCTGAAGGAAGGCGCTCAGCAACTGGCGCGAGGCCTCGGCAACTTCAATACGTTCCTTGATTCCATGCAGAAACTGGGCGACTACACACGGGCGCGATCGCTGGCAGCTCGCTATGATGTCCAGCCGCTCGAGCTGGCGCTATTCGATCGCTCGAAGCTGGTTTCAGAAATCATCAAACGGCAGGCAAAACTTTCATGAGCGGCGAATTCGACTCCCAACAGGTGATTTCGGAATTGCTGCCCACCTTGCACGCGGACACACGCGCACACCTCTACTTTTGGACTGAAGCGGATTTGATCCAGTGGTGCGATGAGGCATTGAAGCGGCTCGCAGACGAAGCAATGGTCTTCGTAGAGCGCGACACTTCGCAGACTACGGCCCCAGGCACCTCAAGCTATCCGCTACCAACCCGCCAGATTTCCACGCTTCACCTCTCGCTCGGCAGTTCCGCACTCAGGCCTGGGACCGCAGCGGAATTAGGGGCACGTGATGAACTCTGGCAGACGACCCCGGGCACTCCCGACCATTGGTATCAGGACACCATCGGACTGGAGTCCGTTGCACTGGCACCCGTGCCAACCACCGCGGTAGCGCTGCCCATGATTTGCTCGGTAACGCCCCTTGATCTGGATGTGGCGAAGGCCAACACGCTGGTACAGGCGCCCGCACCACTCAAGGGATATCTGGCCTTTGCCGTTTTAGCACGTGCGTACGGCAGGGAATCGGAAACTGAACAGAGAGATTTAGCGGATCACGCGAAAGCTCGAATTGACCTGTACCATGCCCTGTTCAAGAAGTACTACGGAGAAGGGGTTTGATGAGCTTCCATATAAGTGAGGATCGCCTTGACCTCGGCCATAGTCGCATTGTTCTTCAGCGAGTTGCAGCGCCAGCAAATAACGCAGACGTTCGCGACCGTGTAGCCCTCGGAACTATTAACCCGATCCAGCGAGGCAGAACGTGCCTGGGCGTGTGTTCTCGTTGCGTACTCCAGGGCGTTGTGGCAGCATGCGCATTTCGTTGGGGGATTCGCCGTCAGCAGCGGCCGAAGGGCCTCGTCAAAGAGCAATCCACGGTTCTTGGCTCGCCTCTTGGCCTTTGTGACCAGGAGGTTTATTCGGAGGTTTGGCCCCTCGCTGTTCTGCATGTAGTTTTTTCTCCCATTCGTGTTCGTCTGTTCCCTGTGTTGAGACTTATATTTCTGCGATCGCAGCACCATCTTTTCGGGATTCTTGCTGTAAGATTCCCTCTTTTCTTCGAGCAGGCGCGTTTGGTTCGCGGCATAGTGTTCCTTCTTGGTCGCCTGGATCCGCTCGCGATTCTCCCGCAGGTATTCCTTCTTTTCTTCGAGCAATCGCTCTCGATTAGCGGCGTAGTGCTCCTTACAGTAGGCGCGCCTCTGTTCGCGAGTACTTGCCCAGTATTCCTTTTTCTGTCGAAGGATCTGGGCACGGTTGGCGAGATAGCGCGCGCGGTCTTTCGCGGGATTCCTCTCGCGACTCCTACCTTTTTCGTATCCGGGGTGCGCCTTACGCCAAGCAGTGGCGCGCTCTCGATTGCGAGCTCTCTGTTCCGGGGTAGTCTGTTTCCTAGCCATGCGGTCTGCGCTCCAGATCGGGTGGTCAGGGCCGCGTCGATGCTGAAACATCGGGGTGGCCTGCTCCTCAATTGTGCGCTTTCTGCGTGTGTTTTCCCAGACCCAGCAGTACCGAATTGGGGGTCCATCTAAGTGGCGTATCGCCTTGAGCCTTTACTTATCATTCCCGGCGGCCTTGATCTTCTGGCCCCTGGCGATCAGAAAACGCCGCAAGGGGATTCGCTCGACCTGACGGACTTCTTCGCCGGCGCACAGGGCAAGCTCGAGCAGGCGCCCCAGTTCGGCCTGACGCTGAGTATCCCGAGCGCCACCACACTGGATAGTCTCTGTCAGGCGGACACGCGCGTCTATTACGGCGGCGCGGGCGCACTAGGGCAGGTAGGACGCGGCAATATCGATTCAGGCTATGACGGCGCACCGCTCGGCCTGATCTCGCTTGCAGGGTTCTGCTGGGTCATGAACCGCTCGAAGCAGCGGCGCGACAATGGCACAACCGTCTCAGACTGGACGCCACTTGCACCGACGGGCGCCCCTGGCGTTACCGATGCAGGCGCCACCACCGGCACGGGACCTAATAACGGCGATGGCGCCAAGCTCCACCTGTACGAAGATTCGTACCGGATGACCTGGGTAATTCCAGGCCTGGGTGAAACCAATCCCTCGGTATCAGTCCTGCTCACGCCGGCAGTCGACCTCTCCAGTACCTCAATCACGCAAGGGGCAGCCACTCCGCCGGCAGGGGCAACGGGCTTCAACATCTACCGGCAGATTCCCGCGTATGGCGGCGCCTCGCTCGATGCGAATACCGCGCCTTACCTGCTCAACACGGATGGACCGATCGCACTGGGCGCTACCTTCATCGATACGGGGAATGCCATTGACGGACAGGACGATACGTCACTGCTCAGATTCGGCCAGATCCTCGAGGCCGATCACGATGCGGCGCCACCGGCCCGGGTCATTGCCAACCAGGCGTATAACGGCCGCATTGTGGTTGCCAGCTCCGCGGCGAACCCGAATCGAATTTGGTGGACCCCAGCCTTACAGCCTGCCTTCTTCCGTGGATCCGGAGACGCCTATGACGGCGATTGGCTGGACGTGGGCACCGATTCAGGAGACGCGATTCTTGCAATCACCGTACGGGCGGGCATGTGCGTAATTTACCGGCAGCATTCCATCTGGCGGCACTTAGGAGACTTCGGCGCGCCTGATGCAGTGCTCGAGCCCATCGTGCCAAACCAGGGCGTGACGGGCCCGCGGGCAGTGGTTTCGACTTCGGTTGGTGACTATTTCATCTCGAATGATGGCGTCTATAAGTTCAATAACGACAACTCGGCCAAGCTCTCACTCAAAGTGGAACCGCTCTTTCGTGGCCTGCCTACCGAGAATTTCATTCAGCTCGGTACGACCTTCCGCTCACAAATGGCGATCGGACACCGCAACGGGCGCCTGTGGGTCACGTACCCGAATGTCGGCGGCTCGGGCGGCGCCTCGCTGGTTTATCACATCGAGACTGATCGATGGTTTGCAGCGGGTGGCGTTTACTATGCGTACCTCGACACTGGCACCCAGCTATTGGGCGCGGCTTCCGGGGGCTTGGTCCTGCCGCTCGAGAACAGTTACACGGCTGGCGCCACCACGCTTGCTTATCAATCAAGCTATCTCGATGCAGACCGGCCCGACCGTGAAAAGACATGGGCAGACCTGGTGCTCACCCATAACACGCAGGGCGCCACGCTCACCATTATCATTCGCACCAACCGCAACGCCACAGCTAACGATTCATTTACCCTGATCACCTTCAGCTCAACGACTCTCACGCGGACGATCTTTCCGCTGCTCTATCCGGCGACCTATGCGGTGGGCGCGCTCCAAGGCAAGCCGATTCGAGCACGCAATCTTTCCGTCAGGATCACGGGCGCCGGCGCAGCCACCAACCCGGTAACGATCGATACGCCGCTCTTGCTCCATTACTACCTGGAAGCTCGCAGGGGCAGAACGTTCGACTCGGGCATCATCGACCACGGCTTAGAAGGAGTGGGCACGGTTGACGCGGTGGAGATTGATATCGACAGCTCGCCCGGCATTGTGGGCATGACAGTCTCATCCGACATTCCAGGCGGAGTAATGACGATTCGCTCTCCAGGTACGGTGATCGTTCCCGCTTCGACAGGGCGTCAAGTGTTGCGGTTCGTGCTCTCGGCACCGATCGATGGCCGAAGATTCCGCTACCAGCTTCAAGGAAATACCGAATTTCAGGTGTATGGATTCCGCGTGCGGCTGCTGCCCGTTGGTGTGTACGTTGACGGTTCGCAAGCTGATTCGTGGGTCACAGGCTCGATCGTAACGGGGGTTTAGCCTCCCCAAGTATTACCCCATGCGAAGCAGGCGCGTTCTACCAGTCCCCTCAAAAGGCACCCGAACGCGGACTACCTCACCCTGCCATTGTCTTCGCTCCATGAGGCAACCGAACTCTAGGAGTGCTTTGCAATGGCCTTTCGTGTCGTTAATGAACTCAAAGAAATCACGCTCGTCTATTCGAGCAACGGAGTAGCAGCGCTGCAGTTGTTTACCGATATGCCGGGCGGCGCGCTGGCTATGCGGCTTCCGACCTCGGCGCCGGCGGCGGGTGGAGTTTCAATTCCAACCTCAACCAGCAAGCGGGTAACGCTCACCATTCCCTTCGATGGAATCAGGGCGAAGGAATTCTATCCGCAGATTGTCCCAGGCTCCACCACACAGTTTGAGCTCTACTCGGCTGTGATGTACGTCCGACCGATCGGGGTTTACATCGATGGATCGGCGCTCAATGGGGGCGAGATTTGGCAGACGGTACCGATTGCGCCTGGTGCGGGCGGCGGCGGTTAAATTCCGCCATGAATTTCTGATAGCAGTCTTCGCACACGCGCATAGGTAGCTCCGGGTCGGCGGCGCGTACCTCCGCTGTAAAGTTCTGCTGGTATTCGGTGAGGGCGTCGGCCTCCGACCAGTCCGGGGTGTCCTCAAAAATCCCTCCGCAGTCCTCGCACTTGTAGGTGGCCACACCCCATTATGGGATTCGAAAAGAACTATCTCTTCGGCAAGGTCGACGTGGATCTCACGTCCACCGGGTCAGGTGTGTTTACGCTGCAGACCGATATCCCGGGCCGTGCATTGGCGCAGACGTTCAGCTTCACCATTCCATCAGGGACTCGGCGGCCCGTGTCTTCCCGGCTGCCGGGCACCATGCAGGGCCACTACTGCACCGGGCGCTACGTCCCGGCTGCCGGCGGACAGACGGAACTTTACGGCGTAAGGGTGTGGGCCAGGGAGCTGCCAACGGGCCAGTGGGCTTGGTACATCCTGCCGGTAGTGGAAACGGGGCTTGAATATCAGGCAATCAATTTGCCCGTGGAACCAACAGGTACGAGCTATTCCAAGCTCGAGCTGCCAGTGGAACCGACTGGCGAATCCTTCTCGAAGATGAGTCTGCCGGTCGAACCCACCGAAGAGAGTTTCCAAAAGCTCAGCCTGCCGGTAGAGCCAACCGGCGAGAGTTTCAGCCCCGTGCACATTCCAGTGGAACCGACTGGCGAATCCTTTTCCAAAATGGCCATACCCGTGGAACCGACCGGCGAATCCTTCTCCAAGATGACGATACCCGTTGAACCCACCGAGGAGAGTTTTCAAAAGCTCAGCCTGCCGGTAGAACCAACTGGCGAGACGTTCCGAGCGCTTACCGTTCCCATTGAACCGACCGGCGAATCCTACTCTCAGATCAAACTACCCGTGAAGAGTACGCCACCCGTTCCTGAATGGCAGGATGTCCAGGTAGACGACTAGCTCGATGACTAACGTTCCTATCGCTCCAATCGACGGCGTACCAGCCGAACTCATTCAAATCCTGAATGATCGTTTCCGCCGTAACACCCTATCCTCGGGTGCGGTGAATGCCAGCCGCAACGGCGCAGCGGGTGGAGCGGGCGCACCTGGCGCGGCTGGAATCTCGGGCAGCTTTCAGTTGGAAGACCTCGCATGAGCATCGTACCCGGCAGCGTTTCGCGTTCGACCACTCAGAAATTGAGCGAGACGCCATCTATCCTCGACTACGGGGCGGCGCGCAATGGCACCACTTCGGCCACGGCTGCAATTCAGAAAGCGCTCGACAAGACCGTGCCAGGCGGAACGCTTCTGATACCCAAGGGCAAATATCTTATTGATTACCCGGGGACTGGTACGGAATGCCTGCTTTGTCCCAAACCGATCCATCTGGTTTGTGAGACAGGCGCGCAAATCCTGGTCGCGGCAAGTGTACCGAGTACAGTCGATGTGTTGCGGCTTACCTCACCGATTGGCGGCCCAGGCCTAGACTACCGGGTAAACGGGCTCTACATGCTGCCGGTTTCGGGAACTCCCGCACGGTACGGCGTCAACATCGACACGGCCGCGGCGCCGACGTTCAAGAGCATATTCCAGTCCCTGCGCATTGAGAAGTTCGGGACCGCATCGCTCGCCATGATCTATCCGAGTGAAACGGGCGACTCCTTTTTCACCTCCCAGTTTCGCGGTTGTTATTTCGGTGGCGGCGTCCTCTGCAACCGCGCGGGCGACTCAATCACATTTTGGGAATGCACCTTCTACGGCGACTGTCTGGGCGTGGATCTCAACATCGTACAGGGCGCCCACCTGGTCGGCTTCTATCAATGCAACAGCACTGCGGCCAAAGGCTTCCTGCTGCTCAGGCGCGGCGATAACGTCCGCATCCGTGATTGCAATCTCGAGGGGATTTCGTCCACCACGGGCACCGCCGAACCGGCCGTCATTCACATCTTGGGAAGCGCTGAACGCCCCTGCATGAATATCCAGATTTCAGGGAACTGCATCACTACCCTGGCAATTAAGCGGTCCATCAAAGTCGATTGGGGACAAGACGTTTATATCGAAAACAACTGGACGAACATGGGGCTCGAGCCCACGACCGACGCGGATAAGAAAATCTGGATGACCCCCAATGCCGTCAGAACCAGGCTCGGCCGGCACATCTACCTGAACCCCGTTGGCTTCTTCGATCAATACAATTACCTGGACGAATCGACCTCGACCATTTACGACACCTGGGACGCGGAGGGGGACGCCAAGGACCTCATCCCGGTGGCGTTTCGCGTGTTCGACAAGCGGGCTCCCGTGTTCAGTCATGGCCCGCAATTGCTGCTCCAGGGGACGAATTCGAGCGGCTATATCGACCTCGTAATCGGGACGCCGAATACAACCTGTACCAGCGCGGGACATCCCTTCTCAGCGGCGAACGTGGGGCAATCGATGGCCGTTGTGGCGGGCTCGGGCTTTATCGGACAGACGGTCAAGATTGTGTCCGTCGCGGGCGCCGTCGCTACCTGTTCACAGCCGCTTGGTCCGACCGGCAGCTCGGGCGGAGTCGCCACGGCTACCGGGCGCGTGAGTTACGCGGGGATTGCCGGGTACCTCCGCAATGGCACACCGGGCGCGGAAGTTGGCGACCTCGCCATGAACGTAATGCAGGGGGGCTCAGTCGTTCAGGCTGGGCGATTCACCGCGGAGGGAGGATTGATCACCGGGTACACGGCCGCGGGATTGGGCATCTTCACGGCGCCCACACCGATCGGAGCGGGCGCAGTTCCTACGGTTGCTTCGCTCGTTGGCGTGTTAGCTGCAGGTGCCAATTCAGCCTCGGGTATTGCACTTGCGGCCACGCTTACCACCGTCCCTACCGTCCTGTTTGTCTACCGGATTGAACCCGGAGGTTTTGAAATCTGGACTTCTCCCTCGACGGGCGCAGGGCCAAGCAAGCACTTTTCCGTCGATGGCTTGGGCGTGGCAACAATTTTCGGTCAAGCCATTCCGGCGGGCGCCACCGTGTCGGCGCTACAGTTTCAGGCGGCATACGGCAGTTCGACGTCAGGGCAATCAATCGACCTTTGCATCAACACGAATCCTGCCGCGCGAATCGTCTGCAGGGCACCGGGATCTATCGAATTCTGGACTACCTCTAACTCGACCACGACACCACCAACTCCCATCATCATGATTGACACGGTGGGTATCAAGATTTGGTCAGGCTCTGCATGGGTCGCGCTTAGCGGATCACTCCCCAGTGTCGGCACCCCAGGCGCCCAGCTTCCCCTGGTAACGACCGACGCACAGGGGCGAGTAATTAGCAGTGCGGCCCTTACCACTGCCTCGGCGGTGGCTACGTCCAGCTTGAGCCTAACCGGCGTCACCGCCATGACGGATGTTCCAGGGGCTTCCGTATCGCTGGTAGCTGGCGTGTGGCTCGTGAATGCGGTATTTGCATTCAGCTCACAAGGCGGGTTTGCCGCGGGCGGCCTGAATGTTGGCGGCACGCTTCAGGCGGGACAAGCGCAGATGTTCAGTCAAACCACGATCGGACAGGAAAACGTGACGGCTGCCCAGTGCTGGATTATTACCGTTGTAGGCACTCAGACGGTAAAGCTGCAGGCGTCCCTTAGCGCTGGTACGGGCTCATGCCTGCTGACTAATACCACCATCAATTGCGTGAAGGTCGGATGACGCTACGCTACTTTCTTTTTGGCGGCATTGTAGGCGGCCCAACGCTTCCGGGTCGCTTCAGCGATCGCTTTACGGCCGGCCACACTGAGCTTGCGTTTCTTGCGGGGTGGCACGGCTGCTATCTCGCGCTCGGTATTGTTTGACGCCCAGCGCTTCCGTTGAGCTTCCGCCATCTTGGCGCGGGTGGCGGCGCTGAACTTTTTGCGCTTCCCATATCGTGCGGGGGTGACATCCTCGGCGGCGGCTGTTGGGGTAGAAGTCTTCCGTCCAGCTTGTCCTGATTCCTCAGATATCAGGCGCTCGACTTCCGCCAGTTTCGTTTGATAGTTCAAGCGGGCGGCTTCCAGGATTTCTAGTTGAGTCACAGGCAAAAGTGTATCAACGTTGCGAGTCATTTCCAAATGCAGATTCGGATTGAATCACCCTTTCCATTTGAAGCACTTCCGCGGGTCTATCGCTGGTATCAGAGCTTCCGTGAAAAGATTGCCGATGACTTCGCACCAAAGACGCTCGATGAATTCATCCAGTCCCAGTTAATGAAGTGGGACCTGCAGAAATCCTGGGCGATCTATGGCGACGGTGAGTTAGGCGGCTTGATCACATTCGAGCGGCTCTCACCCTGGCTCGGCACTGCACATGTATTGCTGAAACCGGAGTTCCACGGTAAAGGGATAGCGGTCAAGGCCTGCAGGCAAGCGGTGAGTGAGATGTTCGCCCTGGGACTCGGCAAACTCGAATTCCGGGTACTGGCGGGCAACCTCGCGGTGGGCTCGCTGGTCGTGAATATCGGCGCCAAACGAGAGGGCACGCTCGAAGCGCAAACCCTCACCAATGGACAACCGCGAGACGTTTGGATCTACGGATTAACGAAACAGAGTTTTGAAGGAACACACCATGTCAATGCTATTTGCCCCAACCGAACAGAAGAGCAGCTCGACCGGGCAGCAACAGTCTAGCGGCACCACTTCCGGCAGCACGAGCACCCAGGCGACTCTCACGCCTGAAATGCAACAGCTCATGCAGCAGCTTTTGGGGTACTCGACTAAATCGATGACCGACCCCACGGCGGCAATGGCTCCGATGCGGAATGCAGGCCTGCAGAATATCAACGCAAGCTATGCGAATGTACCGGGTCAAATCTCCTCACAGATGGCCAGTCGCGGCTATGGCTCCTCGGGCGCAATGGGCGATGCGATGTTAAAGACGAATCTCGCCCGTGCAGGTGCTCAGTCAAACTTTGAAGGCCAACTGGCTCAGATGGGCCAGCAACAGCAGCAGTACGGCTCAGGGCTCGCTCAGCAGTTGCTCAACAGCATGAAGGGCACCTCGACCACGGCCAACGGCACCACCTCGTCGAGCGGTACCAGTTCGGGGACAGAGACGAAGCCGGGCCCGTCGATCTTCTCGAGCATTCTGGGACTCGCGGGGTCGGTGGGCGGACTGCTGGCGAGCGGCGGGACCAGTCTTTTCAGCGGCGGCGGTAGTAAGGGCGGCAACTATTCATATAACCCGAATTCCAGCGACTTCAGCGGGTAACGGAGAACAACACTAAATGGCTATCAGCAGCTTTTCCAATCCTATTCCCGATCTGGTTCAAGGCCTGTTACAGGGGCATGCGCTTGGTTTGCAGATGCACAACCAAAAACAGGCGGACCTGAAGTTTAAGACCGACCAAATCCTGAATCAGCAGAAGATCGACGCGAACACCATCATGCAGCAGATGACCGACGCTTCGAACCGGCAGGCGCTCGGACAGATGGGAAGGTCGGTAAGCCCTATGGGAACGGTAACCAGTCCCGGAGTCGCGTCTATGTCAACCGGGGTACCGATTCCCGGCCTCGACACGCAAGCGGGCGCTCCTTCCTACACCCGCAAGGCGGACGCTTCCCGCACGGTCACCTATGGCGGACAAAAGACCGAACTGTATACGCCCGAAGAACAAGACCAGCAGGGACTAACCCGGCAGATCAACACTGGAAACGCCCTTGCGGATGCGCAGCAGCGGCACCAGGCGGAAGCGATGGCCTCGGCCAGGCGCAATCAGTTAACCCTCGAAGGCGGCGGCACAGCGGCCCCCGCAGGCCTCGAAGCGCTGGGCGTGATGCCCGGCACCAAGCTCACCCGCTCGGAATTGGTTGCGGCGCAGGAACAGAATCAGAAAATCCAAGCTGGCTACCGTGTGAAGCTTGGGGAAGGCGACACCCTTATCGACACCTCGCCTCAACCGGACGCGGCGGCGGCTCCCGGCGCTCCAGCAGTGCAGCAGGGTACCCAGGATGGCGCGGCAATGGCGGCCCTTGGCGCACCGGCGCCGTACTCGCCCCTACCTGCCAACCTGCAGGGCAGGCCGACAGCAGCGGCACCCGCAGCGGTACCGGGAGCGGCACCTGTACAAGCGGCTTTACCCGGGCAGGCCTTGCCGAATAATCCGACCGTCAACAAAATGCGTGTGATTGCTCAGGGCGGCGAAAAGCAACCCACTGGCGAATTTGGCGCGTACCTGAAAGCCCGCGTCATGAAGGCCGGGTACACGATGCAGAACGCTCCGCCCGATGTGGTGATTGAGGCGACAAACGCGTACGCGCAGAAAGCCAAGAACCCAGACGATGTGGCTCAAATCCAGGCGATGCGCGGCTTACAGCTCCAGCTCGCCCAGGCGCACATCGACGATTTGCGCGGCCGGATGGCTGACCGCGCAAAACAGGGCAGCACGGCGATTGCGGACTACCAGCCCGGCAGCCGGGAGTACAAAGTCGCCCAGGATCTGGCTTACGGCAAACTGACCATGCAGCAGTTCCGCTCCCTCACGGCCTACTCGCGGGATACCAACAAGAAAATGGACATCTACCAGAAGGCATCGGAGTTGAACCCGAATTTCAACCCGGCGCAGTTCGAGATGGGCTTCAAATTTGCGGCGAACCCGAAGACCCAGCAGCAGCTCGCGAGCATGGATAACGTCGACAAGGGCGTCAACGACCTGCTCAAATTCTCGGATGCCGCCAGCCGTTCGGGCGCTCCTATCGTGAACAAATTCATTCAGAAGGGCGGAATCGCGGTAGGTGGTAAGACTTATTCCGACTTCCACACCGCGCAGATTGCCTTTGCCGATGAACTCTCGGGCGCGCTCGGATTCGGTGGTGCTACGGATATGAGTAAAAAGATGGGCGTCGATATGACCAACCCAAATCTGTCGCCTGAACAGTTCCGCTCCACGATCCAGAACGTGGTTGTGCCCTTTGTCGCCCGCAAGAAGAAATCCCTGCTCGATCAGATGGGCGCGTACGGGCAGCCCGGCATGAATCCCGCGGCGGGCCCGTCGGGCGCCGCAGCACCGGCAAACCGTCCTCCTCTCAGCTCATTCGAGAAATAGATGGCCGACAAATTTGATGTACCAGCAGCGCGACAGGCGGGCTACAGCGACGATGAGATCCTGAAGCACCTCACGGACTCGCGAAAGTTCGACGTCGACGGCGCCGTGAAATCGGGGTATTCGAAGGCAGACATCATAAGCCACCTTTCCACCACCACCGCGGCCCCTGCGGTACCTCCGCCCGCATTGAAGGCGCCGGAAGGCTCGGCCGCGGGACGATTCGGCAGCAACTTTCTCGAGAACTCTCTCGGCGGTATGGCAGCGATCGGGAAGGCGGCGGTAGATCCTCGTGAAGCGCTGAAGATGGTAACCGGCATGTTCCACGCGCATGCCGACCAGGCCCAGAAAGCAAAGGCAGCCTGGGACCGCGGCGATCATGTAGAAGCTTTCGGCCATGCACTCGCTACCGCGATTCCAGGCGTTGGCCCCGCAGCCGCGGCAGCCGGCGAGAAGATGGGCGGCGAGCCCGGGCAGACCGACAAGTACGGCAACATCACCCGGCAGGGACAGGCGCCCGATATCGCAGGCGGCCTCGGCGCGGGAGCAGGACTGCTTGCCGGCACCGTCGCACCGGCAGCGCTAAAAGGGGCAGCCCCTTACGTCGAAGCGGCTGTACCGGCGGTTGTGGAAGGCGCCAAGACGGCCGGCACCATCGCCAAGGGCGCAGCCACCGGCGCAGCAAAGGCCATTCCTACCGCCATTGAGACCTCAGCGCTGAAGTACACGGGAGCCCCGCAACTCGTCAGAGGCGCGATCAACGGCATCAAGGCGACCCTGGCAGAAAAGGCAGCAGCTACTGCCAAAGCAGCGGAACCGGCACCCGCTCCGCCTGCCCCACTTCCAGAAGGCTTTGGAGTTGCCCAGGGCTCGACCATTGCGCCACCGGCACCTGCTCCACGCGCATTCGTTGGCCCGCAGCCTCCCGTCTCTGGCGCACTACCCGGCCAGACCTTCGCAGCAGTCCCACCCGTTGCAGCGGCCGACATCCCCGCAGTGCCCTTTACCGGCGCCGTAGAGCCCCGTGGCGTGAACGCCCCCCTCCGTCCACCTGTCGGCCCGGCAGACCTCACCGACGCCATGCAGCGCTCGATTGACGCGGTACAGGAGCGGAAGGCGGCAGGGACTCCCATCAATCCGCCGAATCCGCAAAACGATGCGATCGCGGCGGCCGACAATGCCAAATCCGCGGCGAGCGGGGTGAACTTCAAGGCGGATGCGCAGCTCAAGAAAGCGACTACCCTGGCAACGGCCCTCCACCAGAATGGGATTTCCTTTTCTGATGCCAAACTGATCGAGCCTGGCCAGTGGTCGCAACTCGCGAAGAGTTTAGGCGTCAATGAGCTGAGCGCGGATTCCATTTCTCAATCGATCGCTGAGTTGGGAAAACTCGAAACGCCTTCCTCTGGAATTACCGCTCTCCGGTCCGCAACCGCAAAACGGGCAGCCACGGTAGCAGCCAGCAAGGCGAAACTGAAACTCGTACCGCAGTAAGCGCAACGCCTCGAAGGCCCTCGCGCCCTGCATGTGAGCGGCAGCCATCACCAAAACTTCCTCCAGTTAAACGGCGCTTAACGCCTGTTTCGCGTCTGCATCCGAAATCACCTGGCTGATTTCCGCCTCGATTACATCGGCCCACTTCACAGCGGCGGCATGCAATAATTTCGGATCGCTCGTTTCAATCACCAAAAACCCTTTACCGTTTGCAAGTCCGTGCCATGAGGCTACGACCTTGAGCCCGGCGGGCAAATCATGGCCCAGCTTCTGGAACCGTTCGATTGATTGTTTATGGTCCTTCGTTTTCCACTGGATCATGTATTGCGTAGCGGCGGCGATTGCTGGCATAGCGAGAACTCCCCTTATTTTCAAATGGGGCACGATCGCCAAACCGTCTTGGCCACCGTGCCCCATTTGTTTTGACGACTACTTCCAGTCCGTTGCTGATTTCCTCGGCGTCAGCTCACCGGCCCGCTGCTGCACTTGATCCCCAGCGGGTGTGGGATATCTACACTCCCGGATTCAACGCCCCAGGAGCTTCCGCCGTCTTCGCAACTGGCGGAGTTTTCTACGCTGGCAGGTATTCGACCTGCACAGCCAGCCCATTCAGCGTTTCAGCTTGCGGGTGAGTGCCTGCGCATCCGCCGGCGGGACTTCGGGAGCTGCCGGGGTGTTGGTCGCGATCGCGGCCGTCAGGGTCGCGTTATTCGTATCCAAGGCGGTCTGCAGGTCGGTTACCGCCTGCAATTGGGCGGGGGAGGCTCCAGCGGCTTGCGCGGCGGCAATGGCGGCGGCGAGCTGGGCCGAGAATCCGCTGATCATCGCGGCGCCTGACGCGATCACGGTAGTATTGCTGGCCACGGTCGTGGTCAAAGAGGTCAATTCGTCATCGAGTTGTGCCATGTCGTAGTGCTCCTGTAGTGCGATCGCACCGAGTTTTCGCTCGATCCGATCAAGTTGGGTGCCTTGTACAAGGGCTTGCGCCACAATGCCAAATATCGTTTTCGCGAATTCGACATCTACAGCGTTTGCGGGATCCAGCGTGAAGCTCACACCGATACTCAAAGTGGGCTCCTTTAGCGCATCAGTCTCGCACGATTACAGGCGTTTCGATTTACGTTTTTGGTAGGCTTTTTGGCTACTCGCGTGTTTGCGGATTCTCTCGCACTTCGGGCATCGTTTGGAGCTTCGAGGGTTCAGGGTTAAGTAGGGTTGTCCACACTTGCAGGTTACGGTTGAGGGTTTCGAGTTTCCGGGCCAATTGTCATGGACGAGGGGCACGGCAGCTTTCTTTTCACCTGGGCTCGCGGAACTTTTCGGGGATGTCGTAGTGGCAAAATTCCGGGTTGGTTCTGTTCATGGCGTTGAGAAATCGCATGGCGCGGTAGAGCAGCACCTTGTCCTTTTTCACCGCCAACGCAAACAGGTCCCCGAATATCAACATGAACTCGTTGTACTCCTCACTTTCCATTTCGATCAGCACGCGATTTAATGATTTGGCGTACGTCAAGGCTTCACCTCTTCTGGCTGCGGTTTAACCACGGCCGCTATCTCCCTTTCCACTGTTTCGTAGACCTTCACCACGGCCTGGTCGGAGACGGCCTGTACCACAACCTTGTTCGCCCAGTCGTCTATGAGTTCCCGGTCATTGCCGAAGATTTGAATAGGGCGCTCCTGGTTGATTGCGCCTGGGTCGAGAAGGATGGCTCGATAGCGGGTCATCGGGTTGCACCTTTCTCTCGGCAGGAAATCTTGACGCTGATTGGATCGTCAGGGCGGCCGGCGGCCGTGACCGCGAGCGACATCGAGCACTCCTCACACTCCACCCGCCATAAGCCGCATTCTGGTGCAGGATAGGGAAGCTCGATCAAACAGCTTGCAGCCTTCAACGATTTCGTGAGGTCGAAGGCTATTCCGTTCGGGTAGTTCGGATCTGGCGGGCACTGAGCCTTACCGCGTCCCGAGGGAACAAAGTCAATAAGCTTACTCATCGGGTTGCGCCTTTCAGATACTCCCTCACGCTCTGGTTTAGGTGTATGACCGCCTCGCGCTTTTCAATCTGCACAATGAAGGGCTCCAGAAATTCGAGTAGGTCAAGCTCGCTGGTTGTCAGGCGGCGGGTTTTCGATGCGGCCTGCAGGTTGCGACAGCGGCGGACGAGTACAAACTCAACGGCAGTCATCCTTGACCTCCACCGAGAAATTTACGCAGGGCTTTACGGCGTTCTTCCGGGTCTGGGATGCATTCCACGGCAACCACCGTAATGTCGGCGCCTTGCGATTTGAGAAACCGGGTGACGGCCTCTTCCGCACACGCTATTTCTGCAACGGTAGGCTTCCGGATGTAGTTGAAGTCCACCGCCGTACGATCGCCAACGGTCGTAATGGTGGCGGTTGCGAAATTAGGTTTTCCGCCTTGGTGAGTCTCGATAGAAATCGCGAGCGTCATGGGCGTTGCTCCTTCCCTGAATTTTTCGCGTTCTGTTCCTGGCGTTTTGCATCGCGGGCAGCCTGCCGGTATTCGAAACCATGTAGGCGATCGCGGACCAGTTCCCGAATCTGACGGCTTCTGATCCTGGGGGGCATCCTGAAAAGTTCGAGTTGCTTTCTGGCTCTCATGACGCCTCCGGTAGGTGTCCATCCTCGGATCGGACGGCTATTCCTGCAGTACCTCGGCTTGCACAAAGCGGGGAAGCTTTCGCGTGGGCATCGAGCACCTGGGGCCAAGTCACGTCTGAGGTATCCGCTACTTCGTGGGTAATTTCGCCGTGGGTTTTACATCTCGCACAGCGCCAGTAGAGTATGGGGTGATAGGTCAGGGTCATATCAGGCCACTCCTCGAATGTCATCGCGGTCTGGAATCGTTGGACTGATCGCCTCTTCTTCCATCCGCAGGTCCAGGGGAATTCTTAACCAGGCGGCTTTCTTGTCCCGCCCGATCGGGCACATGCAGTATTGAACGGCGCGACCGTGGGCGATCATTCCCGCGCCACGGCATTTCCTGCACGCCATGTGGTGAACCTTGGGCACCTCAACCACCCGCCCCTTTCGTCCGGTTGTGCTGCCTGGCTGCCTCCTTGGCGGCAAGTTCCTCGCGCCACGCTGGATCCGTCGAGCAGTCTGGACACGGCACGATTTTGCCGTCTTCGAGAATCGCACCGCGCTGGTTATCAGCCCGGCATCTGGGACATTTGGGTTTCGGCTTGAGTGCTGGCTCTTCGACCGGCGGGAGGAATGCCTTACGGGCGAAGTCAATCAGAAAACCGGGAGGGTTGCGCCATTCGTTCGCGAGGTGTGGGCGCAGCTCTTCCAGGAGTTCCTCGAAGGTGTGGCCCTTGTTTACTAGGATGCCCTCCAACACATTCAAGAACGGGAGCTTGGGGGCTTCGTGGGCTTTGGCTTTGAAGATGGCTATCAGCTCCGCCCGGGCGTTGAGGTATTCGCGGCCTTCCGGCAGGGGTTTTGGTTTTCCATCATCATCAACTTTTTTGGGCGGAAGTGTTGTTGGGTTTTTTTCTTCTAAAGAGGTTTGATGATGATGAACGACGGGCTGAACGGGTGCGACGGCAGGGGTGGCCTCTAAAGGTTCTACAGTTTCTAAAGCTTCTAAAGACGTGCCCCCGTTTTGCTGCGGAGTGGCTGACCTTTTCCACTTTTTGTAGTCGGAGAGTCGGATTTTGTTGATGCGTTTGAGGGTGGAGCGGGCAACTTGCTCTTCGGCAATTTCGGCGGAGTGGGCAACATCCCATTCGGCCTTGAAGGTGCGATAGGGTGGTGGGTCTTCGCCTTTTGTTTCTTGAAATGCGGAGGAGTCGGCAACAAACGGGGACGGAATCAGGACCAAACGGTGACCGGTTCCGCTCGCCACTGTACCACGCTCTCGGTTTTCGGCAAAGCCATCCGAGATGTTGCTACGCTCGATAGGCTCCACACCACGCCGCGCCGCCTCCTCTCGAAACAGGTGTAGTGGGGCGTCCAGCCACTCGGCCGGATGGCCAGCCTCCAGCCACGCCAACTCAAGGCAGCAGTCCCGTTGCCGGAGTTCGGTTTCAGTGTCTAGTTCGCTTTTTTTCCCGTACAAATGGATGGCGGTTAAACTCTGATTTCCCGATGCCCGATAAACGAGCCAAGCAAACGTCCGCTCTGTAAAATCCCCTGGCGTGGCCATCCGGCGCACCAGAGAGTCCAGAAAATCAGGAGCATAGGGGAGCTGTTCGCCGTCCTGTAACCCTGCTTCTTTCGATACGCGCCGGTGATATTTGCCGATACGCCCGTTGCCATTCTTTCCGCTCACCGTGCACCCGCTTTCTGAACCAGCGCGGCGGTGATCGCGAACACGGTAACCCCATCTCTCAGCCGCCAAATCCAGACATCGAGTCCCCGCGCGTTGTGAAGCTGCTTCAGTTGCCGGGTCAGTTCGGCCAGATCAGTGCCCGTTCCAATTTCCTGAATCCCGCCTGTCTCAAGCCGCGCTCGCGCTGAATACCGGGTAGCGCTCCTGGGCTGCTTCCCTTCCTTTGCCTTCGCCATACCAAGCCCTTCTGACACTGAAAATTCACTGGTTGGGTTATTGAATGAACAACAGGAAGGCTTTAGACTGAAGAAAGTAGCTTTCCTGCGTTGGGACTTGTCGTTATCAACGGGTGCGATCCGCCAAGAAAACACCGTTGGTAATTCTTCCTGCGCGCAGGTCAAGGCGACCGCGCGGGGCTGTCCCAGTCAGGGAGTTTCATTGTGTGATAATCCCGACTTAGAGTGCGAAACGTACCCTCAGTCCTAGCGTTTTTTCCCAAATCCAAATGCGTAGTGTGGAAGGTGTGTCTACCTCCCCACGCCACGCGCCCGTCCAGTTCTCCACCCCGGATTTTGCGATCATCGAGCGCGACATGGCCCGATTCAAAGCTGCCGACCTGGCGCCGCGAACCGTCAGTTCCTATGAAAGCGACGTGCGCGTATTCCGCGCCTGGTGCCTCGTTGCTGAGCGCGTCCCGCTTCCAGCCACAGCCATCACCGTGCAGCTCTACGTTACGGACCTGATTGGAAGCCGCGGCCGGAAGATCTCGACCGTTGAAAGGCACGTAGCCGCCATCAAGCGGTTGCATAAGACCGCCGGCGAGCAAACGCCCTGCGGTCCTGAACTCCAGGAGCTGCTGGCGGGCGCCCGCCGTATCCTGTGCCAGCGGCCCCTCCAGAAGGAAGCGATACGCCTGGTGGACCTGCGGGCCATGCTGCGCGTCACCGAGGGCGACACGGCCATCGCGTCGAGGAATACGGCCCTGCTCCTGTTCGGCTTCGCAAGCGCGTTGCGACGGTCGAACCTCGCGGCCTTGCAGTTCTCGGATCTGACGTTCCTTCCCCAAGGCATCCTGGTGGCAGTAAACCGGGAGAAGCAGGACCGCCAGGGGAAAGGCCGCACGGTTGCGATTCCACGGGGGCGCCGCTTGGCAACCTGTCCGGTACGTGCGCTCGATCGCTGGCTGGTGTGGCGCGGCCGTGAGCCCGGCTTCCTCTTCCTCAATTGCCTGAATGGGCATTTGACCGAAAAGGGCATCCTGCCAAACCGGGTCTGTCAGATCGTCCAGGAGGCCGTAGCGTCGATTGGGCTGGACCCTAACCGGTATGGTGCGCATTCGCTCCGCGCGGGTCTGGCGACTGAAGCACTGGAAAACGGCATCAACGAAGTCACGATCGCCCAGCAGACCGGGCACGCCTCGCTTGAAACCCTGAGAATCTACCTGCGATCGCGCGATCCCTTCCGCGGCAACGTCTGTGCGCAGCTCGGACTGTAACTCGACTTCTGCAGAATTGACGATCGGAAGAGGTTTGCTTCGGATCGTCAATTC
>Ga0207694_10000296_pt1 | contig 46847 bp, 42 predicted proteins | sample KBSC34metaG_FD_184353 | JGI IMG/M metagenome (GOLD analysis project Ga0207694, IMG submission 184353) | Corn rhizosphere microbial communities from Kellogg Biological Station, Michigan, USA - KBS C3-4 metaG (SPAdes) (version 2) | ecosystem: Host-associated > Plants > Roots > Rhizosphere > Soil... | reverse complement strand
CTGGAAGATCACAATTCTCAGCGGCGGAATGACTCGCCTCGCGATCGCCAGAGTATTCGGATAGCAGATTGCAATCGGATGACAACCTGCTGCGGCGCGATGAGGCATAACTGATACTAATGTCGCGATAATCTGAACTTGCGTTTCCATTCGAGAGAATCTTGCCGAACCAGCCACTCCAACCCGCCCCGCGCACCGTCACCGTCATCGGCGGCGGAGTCGCGGGTATGAGCGCAGCCTGCGCTCTCGCCGAAGCCGGCTATCGCGTGCAGCTCGCCGAACGCCGTGGCTACCTCGGCGGTCGCGCGTCCTCCTACCTGCACCCCGGAGTTAACGAAGTCATCGACAACTGCCAGCACGTTCTCTTCGGCTGCTGCACAAACCTCATTTCGTTCTACCGCCGTATAGGCGCCGAAGAGAAAATTCACTGGACCACCAGGATGACGATGATTGAGCCCGGCGGTCGCCGCTCGCAGCTCGGTCCATCCTCCTGGCTTCCCGCTCCGCTCCACGGAACTCCGAAGCTCCTCTCCGCGGCCGCCTTCACTGCCCCAGATAAGCTAGCCCTGGCGCGAGCCTTCCAGGCGATGATGAAACCAATTCCGCCCGACAGCACCGAGTCGCTCGCCGAATGGCTTCGCCGCCACAAACAGACCCCGGGTGCCATCGAGCGCTTCTGGCGCCTGGTCATCGCCAGCGCTCTTAACGCCGATCTCGAAGCCATCGCCGTCCCCTACGCCGCCAAGGTCATCCGAGAACTCTTCATGAACTCCGCGCAAGCCGGTGCCATGGGAATGAGCTCCGTCCCCCTGAGCGAACTCTACGGATCGGCAAAAATCTTTCTTGAAGAGCGCGGCTTATCCGTTCATCTGAACACCAACGTAGAATCAGCCGAATGGGACGAAGCAGTTTCCGAATGGTCCATCCACACCCGCACAGGCACGCTCGTCTCCGAGTATCTCGTCATTGCGCTGCCTTTCGAAGGCCTGCAGAAGCTTCTGCCGCACATGCCGCCTGCAGGCCACGGCGAAGAACTGGCCCGCCAGGCGGACTCCTTCACGCACTGGCCCATCTGCAGCGTGCATCTCTGGTTCGATCGCCCCATCACCGATCTGCCTCACGCCGTCCTGCTCGACCGCGAGATCCACTGGATGTACAACAAGAGCGTGCTCCAGCCCTGGCGCCAGGACAAGGGCAGCTACCTCGAACTCGTCCAGTCTGCCTCGCGGGCATTCGCTGCGCGAGAGCGCAACGAAGCCATCAATCAGGGCCTCGCCGAACTCGCCGAATTCTTCCCTCAGGTTAAACAAGCGAAGCTTGAGAAGGCCGCGCTCATCAAAGAAGTCCGCGCTACTTTCGGTGTTCCTCCGGGCATCGACGGGCTACGTCCGAGTTCAATCTCTCCTTGGTCGAACTGTTTCCTGGCCGGCGACTGGATCGCCACAGGGTGGCCTTCGACAATGGAAAGCGCCGCCCGCTCCGGCCACATCGCGGCCGACGAACTCTGCGCCACCTCAGGGGATATGCGCAGATTCCTTGCGCCAGATCTCAAGCCCCAAGGATTGATGAAGCTGTTGGCTGTCTAATTTTTCAGATACGGAGCGCCGACTGAAGGCTGGTCTTCAGTGCGCCAGAAAGTAAACGCCAACACACACAAGCCCCGCCGAAATCCACCTTCTCCGGTCCACATTCTCGTGCAGGAAGATCTTCCCGGCAATCGCATTGGTGATCAGCGTCAGAGACGCTGCCGCCGGAGCAACGAGGCTCAGATTCAGATGACTCAGAGCAAATAGCAGCGCGAAAAACGCGACGGCAAGGAAGAAAACTCCGGCAAAAAAGAGCGGGCACGTGACCACCGCGCGAATTGCCCCTTTAAGCCCCGACTTCGCGCGAATCTCATCCAGATCGCCAATCGACTTCATCGCCGCCGCGGTCAGCACTTCTCCGGCGGTCGATGTCAGTACGATTGTTGCAATCATCAAGGCCGCGGCCCACGGTCCGGCGTGCGATACAGGATAAGAGGCCGTCATCGCACACTCCCTTCCGCAGCCTCTTGTGGAGTTCTGGCAGCGGCAGGACGTTGTGTGAGCGCAGGGCCATTCGCCACAAATCCAACGCCAACGGTAATCAGCACAATGCCAGCCCAGCGCTGCCACGAGATCGATTCATGCAGCCAAAATCTCGACAGTAAGGCAACGATGACATTCCCAAACGCCGTCGCTGGCAAGACGTAGGTGAGGTCAGCCCACGACAGCGCGGTGAGATAGCTCGCAAAGAAACCAATGAGCAACGCGATTCCTGCTCCAATCCACGGCGTGAATACAGCGGCAAGCAGCGACATGGGATGCGCGAGCGAAATCGGGGGCAGGGAAGTCATCCCCCGCGACAGGCATGTATCCCCCAGCGGCGCGCACAACGAGACCAGCGCCAGGATCATGTACTGTCTCAGCGTGAGTCGACTTTCCGCCACCGTTCTTGGATCAAGCTCCAACGCACACTCCAAATGGAAAAGGGCGGAATCCGCTGCGGCGGTCCCGCCCTTGATAATTCGCTACGCTTGTTCCTACGCGCTCGCCGCCGCGCCGGCTTCCGCCTGCTGCTTGCTGCGCGCTTGCTTCACCATCTTGTTCCGCTCCGCGCGAAGCTTCAGGAACGCCTTCGCTTCAACGTAAAGCCGCGGTACATCCCGGTTTACAATCGCCTTCCACACCACCCGGAATGCAGCCTTGGGACGGAAATAGTACTCGTCGTAGAAGCGATGCACCATCTCCATCACATAGTCGACCGGCAAACCCGGATACTCGATATGCGCCATCTGGTGCCCGCCACCGTCTTCCATCTTCTCGTTGGTGATGAAGCCATTTGCCTTTGCGAAATCGTAGAACTCAGTTCCCGGATACGCATGCGCGATCGAAACCTGGATGGTCTCGCAATCCAGGGTCTTGGCGAAGTTGATCGTGTTGCGAATCGACTGTTTCGTTTCGCCCGGTAACCCAAGAATGAAGTCGCCGTGAATTACTAGCCCGAGGTCGTGGCAGTCCTTTGCGAAAGCCCGCGCCCTCTCGACGGTTGCGCCTTTCTTGATGTTCTTCAGGATCTGCGGATCGCCCGACTCAAAGCCGACGATCAGCAGACGGCATCCGGCTTCCTTCATGGCCTTCAGTGTTTCGCGCTCCGTCGTCACGCGCGACGTGCAGCTCCAGGTAATCCCAAGTGGCTTCAGCTTCGAGCAAAGCTCGATCGTCCGTGCCTTCTGAATGTTGAACGTGTCGTCGTCGAAGAAGAATTCTTTCACATGCGGGAAATTTTCCTTCGCCCACTTCAACTCCGCTGCCACATCGTCAGTTGACCGCTTGCGCCAGGCATGTCCGCTCAGCGTCTGTGGCCACAGGCAGAAAGTGCATTGAGCCGGGCACCCGCGCGTTGAGTACAGCGCGATGTAAGGATGCAGCAGGAACGGTACGTTGTACTTCGTCACGTCCAGGTCGCGCTTATAAATCTTCGTTGCCCAGGGCATCGCGTCCAGGTCTTCAACCTGTGGGCGGTCGGGATTGTGGAAGATCTTGCCGTTCTCCTTGTAGCTGATCCCGAGAATCTCGTTCCGCGGCTTCCCGTTCGCATACTCCACGACAGAGTGGTCGAACTCGCGCCGGCAAATGAAGTCCAGCACCGCGCACTCATTCAGCGCCCGGTCCGGGTCCGTCGTAACCGGGGGGCCGACAAAAGCAATGCGAATCGAAGGATTCGCCGCCTTGATGGCCTCGGCCAGCCGCTGATCGCCCTCCCAACCCACGGTAGAGGTGAAGAGCACAAGGAACTCGTAGTCCTTGCAGATCTTGATCGTCTCCTCCGCCGAGACGTGGTGGGGCGGAGCATCCAGCAGGCGCGAACCCTCCAGCATACCGGCCGGATACGTCAGCCAAACGGGGTACCAGTACGACTCAATCTCACGCGTAGCGGGCCAGCGCGAGCTTGCGCCACCGTCGAAATTCTCGAACGAAGGCGGGTTGAGGAAGAGTGTTTTCAGGGGCATAGCCATCCTTACAATTTTACCATTTGGGATGTTTTCTCATCCGCTGATGCTGTTATCCAGCCGGTGACACTCCACCAACTGCTGCCAATGCAAGTACTTGCTCTGAAAGGGTGGGCCTCACTTGCCGCGAAGCTCTTTCAGCCAGTCGTCCATGTGGCCCAACGCTCGCAGCAGGTTCAATCGTGCTTTGGCCAGATCGAATCCCGCTTCTCGGGCGTCTTCCACCTTCTGGCGCTCATCGATCCGTGCCATCTGCTCAGTCTTCGGACTCGCTTGCCGTTGCGACCCAGGTCCCACTCCCGACCCATTGCCGACCTCAAGCTGCGCCAGCACGGTCTTCAGTTGGTCGCTGGCGATCTGCTGCTTCAGGCCCGCAACTTCCGCCTGCGCATCCAGTTCCGTGATGCCTGCGCTGGCCTGCGCCACTGCCAGCTCGTTCTGCTTCTGTGCCTGCTCCGCTTCAACCTTCGAACGCAATGCGTCCGCCGCCGACTCGCGCGCCCTTGCATACCGCCCCATGTCGAACAGCGGAATCTGCACGGAAATGCCCGAAGCAAAGTTGTTGGCGGGAAGAGGCTTGGCAAAGAACTGATTCACATCGTTCAGAATTGTCGTATTGCGGTTGTATTGAACGAAGAACCGAAGCTCAGGCAGGTAATTCGCTTCGCGGTCTCCCTTGGCCTGCGTTGCCTTTGAGAGTGCGACGAAGTTCGCAGCCTGCACCCCATGCACGGGAACCGCCGAATCGAGCCCGCGAATCTGCGGAATCTCCGGAATGCTCGCGTGGTCCACCTTGATCGAACCCAGCGGAAGCCCGCTCAAAACGGAGAGCTGTTTCTCCAGCACTGTTGCGCGCGCCTGCAGGTGAATCCTGTTCAGCTTGATCTCAGCCGACGTGAGCTTTGCCTGTAGCAATTCGCTCAGCGGATCGACACCGGCTTCTGTTCGCTGCTGTTCGATATCAACGAGCTTACCGGCAAAGTCCTCTTGCTGCTGCGCGTCGGCCAACTGCTGATGCACCGTGTCGAGTTCAATGTATGCGGTCGAAGCGTCCAGCGCTACCTGCTCGCGCGCATCCTTCAATCGCGCTTTTGCAGCCTGCACTCCGAGATTCGCTGCATCGATATAACGTTTCTGCGGGATGCTGTACACCAGCGATTGAACAGTCGCCGTCCAAATTGAAGGCGGCTGCCCGGTAAAGCCGATCTCCGGAAACACCGGCAAACCCGTCCCAAAACCGATGGACGGAATCAGCGCGTCCTGGCTTTCAGACAGAACTGCCCTCGCCTTGTTTACATCCGCGGCCGCAGCGCGAACCCCCGTGCTGTTCCGCTGAGCCAGATCCACAACCGTCGCGAGCGAAACCTGCGCGTTCGCCAGCCGGGGCGCCAATCCTGCCGGCAGAAACACAAGACTAAGCAGTCCGGCCCGCAGCCCGCACTTGATCGTCGATCCATACGGGAAGATCAAAACGAAAGCCCCTGCGCAGGCTTGTAATCGTGGGCAAGGTTCAGCGCGGCTGCCTTTTCCTGCCATGCGCCGTTCTTGTCGCCCAGTTGCGCTTTGAGTCGGGCCAGCCGAGTGTGCGCTTGAAAAGCCGGCGCTTCCTCGCTCTTCGGATAATTCGCCAGGTACTCCTCCAGCATCTTCACGGCAAGCGCCAGGTTGCGCTTGCCTTTAATCAGAACGGCCGCTCCGTTATACAGCGCAACGCCTGCGCCTCGATCGTGCTGTGCTGCCTTGTATCCGCTATCGACCGCGCTCTGCATATCGTTCCAGCGCTCACGCTTCCGGTAGAAGCTGGCCAGCGTCATCCACGCAAACGCTGGATGCTGGTTGTTCATCGTCGCCAGCTTGTATTCGCGTTCAGCAGTCGCATAGTCCTTGGCGCTCTCGGCAATGCGGCCCAGCAGCACGTGTGCGCGGGCAGGCTCAATCTTCTGCAATTGCGGCACGAGTCCCTGTGCTTTGTCGTTCCCGCCGCCCACAACTCCCGGTGCGGACGAATAAAACTCGCCCAGGTCCGACAGCGTCTCTGCATCGCTCGGGTCGAGGCTCGCAGCCTGTTCAAACTCCGCACGTGACCGCTTCGCCAGGTTGAATGCCGACAGAAACGAAACAGCATCCGCCTTCTCGCCCAATGCCCGCGCCAGCCAAAGATGGTTCTGCGCATTCTGCCCGTCGAGCCGCACCGCCGTATCGCACTCGTTTACGGCATCATCCCACCGCTCTTCCGTGAAGTAAACCCGGCAACGCAGCAGGTGAGCCTCTGCGGAATTGGGCATGGCATTCAGCACGGAAAGCGCGCGGTCGGCTTCGCCCGCCTGCAATGCAGCATCGGCCTGTGCAAGCCCGCTCCTGGGCACATCTGCAGCGCCCGCGCAAACGCACGCGCCCAACAGCATCACTCCAGCAAGTCTCTTCACGGCACTCTCTGGACAGGCACGCCGTCTTGCAGAGGCTGCCCTGTCGTGGTCCCGGTGGCGACCCACTCACCGTCCTTCAATCCCGAAGCGATTGCCACCTGTGTGATATTGATTGCGCCGGTCACCACGTAGGTCTTCTTCAGTTCGTCGCCATCGATCCTGTAAACGAAGGTCTTGCCGTTTTCAGAACGGAGAGCCTCGCGCGGGATGCTCATCACATCGGCCTGGCTCGATGTCGTCACGGTCACGGTCACATTTGTGTTCGGCAGCAACTGCCCATCCGGGCTGTCGTCGATATGAACCAGGGCCTGACCCACGCGACGTGTCTCATACTGCTCAACGGTCGAGGGTGTCCGCTCGATATGCCCGTGCCACACCACTCCCTGCCGTGCGTCCCACTTGATGATGGCCTTCTGGCCAATCGCAAGCCTTCCAATTTCGGGCTCATCGAAATAAGCCCGCACGCGCAGTTTGTGCAGGTCCGCCATCTGCAGCAGCATCTTGCCCTGCTCCACAAACTCCGTTGCTTTCACATCGACGCTGTAGACAGTCCCCGCTTTTTCCGCGCGCACCGCAGTCTGCGAAAGCACCTGCTGCGCTGCTGAACGATTTGCCTCCGCATCCTCCAACGCCGCCTGCGCTCTCGCTAAGTCCGATGGAGCATAGCGGCTCTTCGAACTCTGCTCGGATGCGTTCAGGTTCGCTTCAGCCGTCGCCAGCCGTTGCCTTGCCGCAGCAACTTCGCTCGTCGATGCTGCTCCGGTTGAGTTCAACTTTTGCAACGCATCCAGATCGTGTTGCGCCTGATCGCGCTCCAGCTTATTCCGGGCAATGTCCGCGGCGCCCGCTTGTCTCTGCTCCAGAGTCCCATTCTGAGTGGTGGCTTCGAGCGCCGCTTGTGCTGTCTTCACTCCGCTCTCGGCTGCAGCCAGTTTCGCTCTCGCTTCAATATCGTCCAGTTGCATCAGCAACTTGCCCGCAGGAACCTCGTCCCCTGGCTGGACGTAAACGGCCTTCACCGTCGCAGACACTGGGCTATGGATTTCGATGTTTTCTTCGGGTTCAACCCGCCCGTTGGTCGCAATGGTGCTTTCCATCGGAGCTTGCGCCACCTGCGCGGCGTGCACAGGCAGGCGATCGCGCGTAAGAGAGCGAACGATGACATATACCGCGATCAAAACGACAGCCAGCCCTAACCACAGCCATCGGCGGCTCAATTGCTTTCTTTCCGTTACCATACGGGCGACCAGAGTCAGTATATAAGACTCATCACTCGCGCCAGAGTCGCGGAAAAGTGCATTAAGCGGTGTTCATCTTGGTGCCCCGTACAATAGAGACATGTCTCAGCCACCCCGTTATACAGACGATCACGCCAAGGCCGGACTCGACTTCAAATTCCCGGAAATCGAGACTTGGCAGAACCAGTTTCCCGGCTACGAGATCCTCATCGACGACCCGGAACTCACCTCCGTCTGTCCCAAAACCGGCCTTCCCGACTTCGGGCACCTCACCATTCGCTACATGCCGCGCGCCCGCTGCCTTGAGTTGAAATCTCTAAAGGAATACCTCTTTTGCTATCGCAACCTCGGCATTTTTCAGGAGAACATCGTTAACCAGGTGCTCGAAGATGTGGTGAAGGCCTGCGATCCCGTCTGGGCCATCGTCAACGGCGACTTCCGCCCCCGCGGCGGCATCGCCACAAAAGTCGAAGCCAAATGGCCAAGACCTCTGCAGTAGCACTCCCACGCTGTTGAGATAATCACGTATTAGCAAGAAATGCTGTCATCCTGAGCGAACGGGGCCCCGAGCGTTTTCATCAGCTCGGGGGTGGTGAGTCGAAGGATCTGCAGTTGCATTTCTCCACTGCAGCCGGGCAGCTAGAGCAGGGAATCCGCCTTGGCAACAACGACCTCATCTATCCGCGCACGCTTCAGCCCCGCGCTCGCCACGCTCATCCTCCTCATCGCCCTTAACCTTCTCAACTTCATTGACCGCTATATCCTCCCCGGCGAGCTCTCCCTCATCCAGAATGAGTTTCACGCCACCCGCGAGCAGATGGGCGCGCTCACCACGGCGATGTTCTTCGTCTACATGCTCGCTGCTCCACTCACCGGCTGGCTTGGAGATCGCTTTCGCCGCAAGCCGCTCATCATCGCCGGCGCGGTCCTCTGGAGCCTGGCTACGCTCACCACTGCCTGGGTGCACGACTACAGGACGCTGTATTTCCGCCACGCCATTGTGGGCATCGGCGAGGCGTCGTTCAGCATTTTTGCTCCGGCTGTCATCGCAGACTTCTACCCCGAGCGCGATCGCAATCGCATTCTTTCGATTTTCTACGTCGCGATTCCCGTCGGCGCCGCGCTAGGCTATCTCGCCGGCGGTCAGATGGGCACCGCATGGGGATGGCGTCAGCCGTTTTTCATCTGCGCAATTCCTGGACTCATTGTGGCCGTCCTGTACGGCATCTTTGGACGAGAGCCGGAACGCGGAGCGCAAGACCACATCCGCGCCACACCCAATCGCGCAACCTTCTGGGGTCTATTCACGAATCCCGCGTTTCTCTGCGCCACCTTCGGCCTCGCCATGCTCACCTTCGCCATGGGTGGAATCTCCAATTGGATCCCCGAATTCCTGCACAACCCCGTCGGCATGTCCGTTGCAAAAGCAAGCCAGCTCGCCGGAGCGACCACCGTAATCGACGGCATCCTGGGCACTGCAATTGGCGGGTGGATTGCCCAGCGCTGGCTCAGAACTAACCACCGCGCTCTTTACCTGCTTAGCTTCTGGAGCGTTGCTCTCACGCTCCCCTTCGGCATACTTCTCTTCTTTGGGCCTACCCGGTGGGCTGTCCCCGCACTCCTCGGCGCCGAGTTCTTTCTCTTCCTCAACACCGGACCGCTCAACACTGCCATTGTCAACTCGGTATCGGCTCCCGTTCGTGCAACGGCGGTGTCGGTGAATCTCTTCTGCATTCACTTCTTCGGCGATACATTCTCGCCGCAGATCATCGGCAGAATTGCCGATCGCAGCACCCTTCGTATCGGGCTCGGCGCCACGCTCATTTCGCTCGTCGCATCCTGCATCATCTTGCTCATCGGCTCCCGCTTCGCTCCGATACTGAACGAAGATCGCCCACGGAATACAACAGTGTCATCCTGACCTGCCAATGTGAACCGTCATTCCGAGCTATAAGCAACGACCGTCATCCTGAGCGACCGGAGTGCCGCGAAGGAGTCGAAGGACCCGCAGTTGTTTTCCCTTCGCTACGTGACGCGACGTCGCCACCTCTCCCAGCGATACTGTCCCTATGCCGTTCTTTTCCGCAAGCCAGCAGTTCACCAATCTCGCCTGGGGACTCGCAATTGCATGGCTGTGGAAGGGAATCACCAGCATCCTGGGAATGCCCAGCATACCGGACCTGAGTCGCATTGATCCTGCGGCGTTGCCGCCCATCCCTGAAATCGACAGCCCCGATCTCACTGTCGTTGTCCCTGCGCGCGATGAACAAGCCGTCATCAATCAATGTCTCCGATCCCTCGTCGATTCTGTCGGCGTAAAACTGCAAATCATCGCAGTTGATGATCGTTCTGCGGATCGCACCGGCGAGCTGATGGATGCGATTGCCGCCGAGGCTCGCGCTGCTAAAACTCCGCACTGGTTCGAAGTCATCCACATCACCGAACTTCCCGCCGGATGGCTTGGCAAACCGCACGCCCTCGCCGAAGGGGCGAAACGCGCCACCGCCCCCTGGATTCTTTTCACCGACGGTGACGTCCTTTTCGGCCCGCGTGCCCTCGAACTTGCATTGCGCCAGGCGACTGACCTTAACGCCGATCACCTTGTGCTCGCGCCTACCATCATCTTTCACTCGGCGGGCGAGCGCGCGGTCCTCGGCGCCATGCAGGCCATGGCAATGTGGATGGTTCGCCTCTGGAAAGTCCCAGACCGACGCGCACGAGACTCCTTCGGTGCTGGCGCCTTCAACATGATCCGTCGCGATGTCTACCATGCGGTCGGCGGCTTCGAAACACTGCGCCTCGAAATTCTGGAAGACCTCTTCCTCGGCATGCGCGTCAAGCGCGCCGGATTTGCCCAGCGCATCATCCTAGGTCGCAACCTTGCCCGGCTCCGCTGGATCGACGGAACCTTCGGCATCGTCGGCCTCGTCGAAAAGAACGGCTTCGCCGTCACGCGCTTTCGCACCGGGCTGCACCTGCTCGCCTGCCTCAGCTTCGTGATGCATGCGGTTGTGCCGCTCGCCGCAATCATCTCAGGCGGCTGGAACACCGTAGCCGGGGTTCTTGCCTATGTCGGCCTCATCCTGTGCTACCAGGCAAGCCGCCGCGTCACCCGCGTCCCGGTCTGGTGCGCCCTCCTCTTCGCTCCCGCAGTGCTTCTTGTGGGCTGGGCGTTCTTGCGCTCGATGTTTCTTGCTCTCCGTCGCGGCGGCATCATGTGGCGCGGAACTCTCTATTCTTTGCAGGACCTGCGACGCGCCGCTCGCGAACAACGGCCATAAAAAATGAGCGCAACAGGTGCGCTCATTCTCCAGGCTGGGCTTCAGCTACGGGCTATTGCGCCACCAACTCCTCGCTTTTCGCACCCTGCCCGTAGTGGCTCTCCACGTACTTGTCTAGAATCTCCTTGAATTCCGCCACGATCGTTTCGCCGCGAAGCGTCGTGTAGAGTTTCCCATCCACATACACCGGCGCCTTCGGCTCCTCAAACGTTCCCGGCAAACTGATTCCGAGGTTCGCATGCTTCGACTCGCCGGGTCCATTCACCACGCAGCCCATCACCGCCAGCTTCAACTCCTCAACACCCGCATATTTCTTCCGCCACTCCGGCATGCTCGTCCGCAGGTAACCCTGAATCTGTTCCGCCAGTTCCTGGAAGTACGTGCTCGTCGTGCGTCCGCATCCGGGGCAGCTCGTCACCTGCGGCATGAAGCTTCGAATCGAAAGCGACTGCAGAATCTGTTGCGCCGCCTGCACCTCTTCTGTACGATCCCCTCCGGGCTTCGGTGTCAGGCTCACGCGAATCGTATCGCCGATTCCGGCCAGCAACAGCGGAGCCAACCCCGCCGTCGACGCGATCAACCCCTTCGCTCCCATGCCGGCCTCGGTCAGCCCGAGGTGCAGCGCATAGTTGCACCGCGCCGCAAGATTCGTATACACATCGATCAGGTCCCGAACGCCCGAAACCTTCGCCGACAAAATAATCTGATCCTCGCGCAATCCATATCTCTGCGCCGCCTTTGCCGACTCCAGCGCGCTCACCACCATCGCTTCCATCATCACGTCGCGCGCGGGAAGGGGATCGGCCTTCTTGTTGTTTTCGTCCATCATCCGAGTCAGCAGAGCCTGGTCCAGGGATCCCCAGTTCACGCCAATGCGCACCGGCTTCTGGTTCTCCACCGCGCACTCCACCATTACCTGGAAGTTGTCGTTGTCCTTCTTGCCAATGGAGGCGTTACCTGGATTGATGCGGTACTTCGCCAGTGCCTGCGCAGTCGCCGGATACTTTTTCAGCAGAATGTGCCCGTTGTAGTGGAAGTCACCCACAATCGGCACCCCGATCCCGCGCTTATCCAGTCCTTCAACAATCGCCGGAACCGCCGCCGCGGCCTCCTCGTTGTTTACCGTGACTCGAACGATCTCTGACCCTGCCTTCGCCAAAGCGGCAACCTGCTCGATGGTCGAGTCAACATCCGCCGTATCGGTGTTGGTCATCGATTGCACGACGACCGGGACCTCCCACCCAACCTTCACATTCCCGATCTTTACCGTGGGAGTCTTCCTGCGCTGGATCTCTGGCATTTGCGACCTCGTCTATTCCAGTTTACCTGTTCGCAAATTCCTCCAGCCTAGCCCGTCAGAATCCTCGTTCCGTTAGGCACTCTCGTCCTCATCGGCAAGAAACTCGCCCAGCCGATCCAGACTCAGCTCCCAGTGCGACCGGTGCTCCTTGATCCACTTCTCCAGGCGCGTAAACCCCGCCGGTTCAATGCGGCAGGTCCGAACCCTGCCCACCTTCTCCGTCCGCACCAGCTCGCTCTCCTCCAGGATTTGTAAATGCTGCCCAACCGCCGTCAGGGTGATGCCAAGGGGCTCAGCCAGTCGCGTGACCGAGATGGGCCCCCGGCTCAGCAGGTCCAGAATCGCCCGACGCGTTGTGTCTCCAAGCGCATGAAACAGGCGATCGATTTCGGCTTTTTGCGGCTCCGGCATGGTGTGCTCGATCCTCCGTCCGGCCTCAGGCCGCAACATCACCCCGCAGCCGATCGAGCAGCCCATTCCAGCCCATCTCAACCATCTTTGCGCCATCCGGCCAGCCGACGTACGTCCCCTGGTTGGTCAACACCAGATCCGTCCCTTCTCCTGCTGGAAGAAACTCCAGCGTGATCACTGCAACCGACACTGGCTTTCCGTTCAGCGACATCTTCTGCGTAAACACGATCCGCTGTTCCGGAACAATGTCCTGATACATCGACTCGTTGTTGATCTCCGACCCCGCAATCGGGTGCCCCTCTTTGAACCGATAGCGGAAGTGCTCTGCTCCACCGACCCGGAAATCCAGATCGTACTCCTGAATCTCGTGTTCTCCCTCCGCGTACCACCGGCGCTTGCGGCCAGCCTGGGCAAACGACGCAAAGACTCGGGCAGGGGATTGAGGGTAGGCGCGCTCGACGACAAAGGTGCTGTGATTCACATTGGGCTCCGGCATGGGTCTGATCCTCTCCTCCTCGCTTCGCTGATACTGAAGCAATGACTTGAGTATCGTCGCGACCAAACCAATTGTCAAGCGAATACTTCAGTATTTCTCTGGAAATTCGAGCCCGCCGCCCGACTAAGCTTAAGGCCCAGTTCGACCGACTTCAGATGCTTTCTTCTGGAATTTGCACGCGAGCCGAAATGGCCCTTCAGATCGATTCGACCTTCTTGTTCCGCAATGCCTGGCCCACGTGGATGGGCGGGTAGTCGCACTCGGCAAACACCCACTCCCGGTTCTTGCCATCCGCCAGAGCGCTATCGAAAAGGATCACCGTTCGGCAATGCCCGCACCGGAATCCAAGATAGCCTTTGTCCCAAGTCGTCTTCTTGAACCAGCCAAGGTCCCCCTGACCAATATTCATCGTGGTGCGGCAGCTTCCGCAAACAACCTTCTGCGCCCAATCGGGCCCGACGGAAACGATCTCCATGCATTCGCTCCTGAAGTGACGGGGGAACCAGTCGGCATAGAACCATCCCCATCGAAAGGGGCGTTCTTACTGTCCGGGTGAAAGGGATTTTATCCGACCAGCCAAGGTAGTCCACAAGAGAAAAGTCCTCAACAAATTTCATCACTGCAGCAACCGTTCGAGAGTTTCACGTGATGTACTCCTTCGCTCACTCGTGTACCCTTTCGCGTTCTCCAGAAAAGCCGCCAAAGGTTTACAGTGGTCAGCATGGCTTTGTATTGCGCTCTCGGCGGCCCCGAAAACGAAATCGCAACCCAGGAGCTCTCTGTCCTCCTCCGCGAAGCTCTCGACAAAATCGGCCCCCGCAATCGCGTCCTCGCCGTCCCTCCCGACATCACTCGCCTGCATTCCCAGGCCGGCCCGCTCACCTGCGCCGCGCATCAGATCCTCGGCGACCGCCTCAAAGCCGTCCTGCCCGCTCTCGGCACACACACGCCGATGACTCCGAAGCAGATGGACCACATGTACCCCGGCATTCCTCATTCGCTCTTCAAGGTCCACAACTGGCGCACCGACATTGAAACCCTCGGCGAGGTCCCGGCCCACTTCATCCACCAGGTTTCCGAAGGCAAGCTGAACTTCGCGTGGCCCGCTCAGGTTAACCGCCTCATCTGCGGCGGTGAGTTCGATCTCATCCTCTCCATCGGCCAGGTCGTTCCTCATGAAGTCATCGGAATGGCCAACTACAACAAGAACATTCTCGTCGGCACCGGCGGCCGCATGGGCATCAATCGCAGCCACTACCTAGGAGCCGTCCACGGCATGGAACGCATCATGGGCCGCGCCGACAATCCCGTCCGTGCCGTGCTGAACTACGCTTCCGACAAATTCCTGTGCAACATCCCCATCGTCTATGTCCAGACCGTCGTAGGCCGCAACCAGAACGGCCAGCTCGCCGTCCGCGGCCTCTTTATTGGAGACGACGCAGAATGCTTTTATCGCGCCGCCGAGCTCAGCGTGAAGGTGAACTTCGAGATGCTCGAGAAGCCGATCCGCAAAGCCGTCGTCTTCCTCGATCCCCGCGAGTTCCACTCCACGTGGATTGGCAACAAGGCCGTCTATCGCACTCGGATGGCCTTGGCGGACGGCGCGGAGCTGATCATCCTTGCGCCGTCAGTGCGCGAGTTCGGCGAGGACAAAACTATCGACAGCCTGATTCGCAAATACGGCTATCGCGGCACGCCCGCAACCCTCAAAGCCGTCGAACAGAACGAGGACCTCGCCGCGGAACTCGGCGCCGCCGCCCACCTCATCCACAGCTCGTCCGAAGGCCGTTTCAAAATCACATGGTGCCCCGGCGAACTAACTCGCGAAGAAATCGAAGGTGTGGGTTTCATCTACGCCGACCTCAACGAGATGATGGAGCAGTACAACCCCCACACCCTCTCCCATGGCTGGAACACCGTGCACGGAGAAGAGGTCTTCTTCATCGCCAACCCCGGCCTCGGCCTCTGGGCACACCAGTCGCGGCTCTCCTCGTAGACTGGAAAACTCCGCCAGGTTGATCAAGGAATTGCCAAGTCCCAGCAGGCGACCATCCACTCACGAACCCAGCAAATCTGTGATCGCTCACACCTGAAGAAGGTGAATGAGTGCCTTGGGCTGAACTCATCAACCGGTTTGCAGAAAGGCGACTCGACGCTGGACTGTCTCAACCGACCCTGGATGCATGGAGGACCTCGGCGGGGGCAAACTGAACCGTCAGGACAGTGACGTCATCCTCCTGGCCGAAGGCTACCGCGGCGCGGCTGATCGATTCCGCGGATTGAGTGCTGATGGAGCGCGCGCGGTCGAAACCGAACAGCTCGCCGCTGGGCGATTGGGCCTCTACAACTCCGTCAGAGACAAAGGTCAACGAGCCGCCTATCGGCAGCGCGAACTGGTCCTCCTCGTATTCGACAGTGGGAACGAGTCCCAGCGGCAATCCCGCGCTAATTGGGATTTCTGCGCCGTCATGATAGGGAGGCAAATGGCCGGCATTAGCGATGACGGTCCCGCCATCTGGACCGATCCTGGCTGCGCAGCAGGTTACGAAGCCGCCGTGCATCTGGCCAGCCAGGCCGCGATTCAAATCCCCAAGAATGCGGGCGGGCGGCAGTGTCGGCATGGTGCGCAGTGCGCCGATAACGGAATTCACCGTCATGGCTGCGCGCAGGCCTTTGCCGCTTACGTCGCCGATCACCACCAGAATGCCGCCGTCCTCTCCGGGACGAACGTAGAAGAAGTCTCCGCCGACCTGCTGGGCGGGCTTGTACACACTCTCAATGCGAAAGCCGGCAATGTCGGCCGTAGGCGCAATTAACCGTTGCTGCAGTTCCCGGGCCGCCTCGAATTCTGCGTGAAGGGCGTCGCGGGCGCGCCACTCCTTCCACGCGTGACGGGCCAGAATCGCAGTGAGGAAGATACCGGCGAGAAAAAACGCAAGGTCCAGGAGGTCCGCGCTCTGAGAAGTGTTTCTGAAGCCTTCAGCAAGCGAGGCTGCCGGTACAAGCATCATGGCGAAGCCGAGTAAGCGCTGCCGGCGTTTGAAGAAGATTACATAGAGATTGGCAAGGATGGTGAGAACGTTGAACGCCTGGAGGTTGATGCGATAACCATGAAGTGCGAAGGCGGCCAATGCAGATGGCTGGGCGGCGCTGAAGGCAATGAGGAGACCAACGTTGAAAAGCGCCATGGAAGCATAGGTCAGTCGCTTGAACCAAACGTCGCGTAAGCCGTTGATGCGCCAGATGAACTCGATGGTTACAACCATAGCCGGCGTTTGACTGATGACCAGGAGCCAGGTGCAATGCGTTTCTGAGAACGTCAGCAACCGGGCATCCATACATTCAAGAAAGAGAGTGATCCAGGGAAGTGTCGCGAGCATTGCGCCGTACAGATAGAGCTCGAGGCTGCGCGACGAACGAGCCACCAGCACTATGGCAACGCCGATGAGCAGTATGAGGCAGTTGATTGTAATCGGAAGAATATTGCGCGACCGCTGCTGTTCCCGGGCGAGGGCCAGCGCGGTGTGCAGTGTCCGGCTCTGATCGAATGTGAACGAAGCCGTATCGAACCCGCTGGCTATTTCTTCGGAGGCGGCGGCCTTTGGCTCTGGACCGCCAGGGCGCCTCGCGAACGGTGGATACCAGATGCGCAACGCGACCTGTGCGATGGCGCCTGGATGAGTGACGCCGGAAGGAAGATCGAAGACTGTGTCCTGCGGGAAACTGGGGACGAACGAGTTTGGAGGAAGCCTGCCAAAACTCCCGACCTGAACACCGTTCACGAAGACCTCGTTTGCCCTCCAGGTGCGGCTCAGAGTGCCAATTCGCACTGTAAGCGGCTCTGCGGTATCGGCGCGCACCACAACGGGAATGCGGACCCATATGAAACCGTCGGAATTGAAAGAGGGCGCTGGCCAGCGACCCTGTTGCGCAACAGACCAGGAGCTGTCGTCAAAGTTTGCACCGGCCCAGCCCAAGCGTCCATCCCGATCATCGCCGAAATGATAGTGGAGAGTGCCTGCAGGCGGAGTTGTGGCGGCATGGGCAGAAGCGGCCCCGGACCACGTGGCGAATAACAGAGCAAGGTACCCGAGGTAAGCCGTCTGAGATAGCACCCAATGGGCCGCACAAGTGATTTCAGCCAATAAGGCCGAAGCGTACAGCCGCATTATCGCTCCAGTACACAGATCTAAATGGGGGCAGGGAGCCTCGCCAGATGATTCTACACAGAACAAGAGCCGGCAATTTCGAAATACTCGATCCAGGCCCTCCGACATCATCAATAAGGGGTAAATTGCCAATGCGCTACGACCAAATTGTGCACTCAGGTCAAGTCGCCGGCGACTCGGAATTTTGACGGATCTTCGCCTTCTGAAGACAATCCGCTTTTCCTCAAAAGCCCCACATGAATTCAGGATCGAATCGCAGATCCTCGATCTGCGCAGTGATCACTGTAACCTGACGCGCTGATCTCTATAATCGCGACGATAGCGAGGAAGATGAATATGGAACGCAGGGGATTCATCAAAGATTCTGCGATTTTAGGTGGAATGCTCGTCGCGTCACGCATCTCGCGAAGCTTCGAGCTATCGTCCAACGACCAGTTTCCACTCACCGACCTTCACGTTCACCTCACGCCCACCTTCACCATCGATCACGTGATGGAGATCGCGAAAAAGACCGGCGTCCAGTTCGGCATCATGGTCAATCCCGGAGACGCCGTTCACGATGACGCGAGCCTCAGGCATTTTGTCGACACGCTCAAGCCCTATCCGGTCTACTGCGGTTTGCAACCGATGAGCCCGGGCTGGTCCAGGAGCTTTTCGCCGGAAGCCATCAAACTCGTGGACTACGTAGAGATGGATCCGCAGACGATCCCCAATGGCAATGGCTACGGAGAAACGCTGCGCATCTGGAACTTCGATACCTACGTCGACGATCCAGAGAAATTCATGGAAACCTACATGGCTCACAACCTCGAGGTAATCAACAACCCCGAGCCGCTGAATATCTTCGGATGGCCGCTCTTCCTGCCCGTCTGCATCGCGCGTGACTATTACACGCTATGGACTGAAAAGAGAATGCAGACCATCATCGACGCGCTCAAAAAGAGAAATCTCGCAGTCGAAATCAACGACATGGCCCACACGCCGCACGAGAAATTTATCTTGATGGCGAAAGAAGCCGGCCTCAGATTCACCTTCGGCTCCGACAGCCGCAACCAGATCGCCGGCCGCCTCGACTATTGCAAGTACATTGCAAAGAAATGCGGATTGGAAAAGGAAGACTTCTTCGTCCCGAAGCGGAGACTGTACAGCTAGCCGGGTGCCGCATGTCTCGCCCTTTGGAGACGTGGGAAAGAAGGACGATCGCGGACTCCGCTAACCCGCCGGGTGCCCTCTGTCTCTCACTCATGGGGACCGCTTTCTCACAGTCAGCGTTGCAGCTTAATTCGCGAAAAAGTTCATAGTGGAATCAGAGCTTCACTCCGCCGCTCGGAATGATAGCGAAGAGAGCTGTTGCGGAGCCTATAAATTGGGTCGGCCAACTGAATCAGGCGACAGGGTTTCTTAAATGAACACACACCGGAAGAATCAGGACTTGAGCCGGGACGATTACTTGGAACCTCTCATTGCTCGACCGCAAAAATCGGCTAACACAGGTGTAACCCGGGACTAACTCCTTTGCCATGTATTATGAGCAAAAATATAACGTCGAGAATATTTGCCTGATGGAACTTGGACGGAGTCCGATTCAGCCATAACCCCTTTGTTATCTATTAGGTGCCTGTAAGTCCTTTGTCTTCTATTAATTGCAAAAAAAGGGGGTAGGGGTACTCCCAACCTGAACCCCAGACAGAACCTGACTCACTCGAAGGTCCTTCATCATGTATTACGTAGCCACAAGTCGCTTGTTATCTATTAAGTACGAAAAACCATGGTAGGGCCAGCGATTCGAACAGTTAACAGCTGCTGGCTACCGAACCCGTTTGGACCACGCCCAGTTCTCTCAGTAGAAACGCGTAGTCGAACGCAATCTCCTTCAGATAGTCGTACCGCCCACTGGCTCCGCCATGACCCGCCTCCATATTGGTCACCAGCAACAGCGGATTCGAATCCGTCTTCAGCGTCCTCAGCTTTGCTACATACTTCGCCGGCTCCCAGTACATCACCTGGCTATCGTTCAGTGACGTCTTCACCAGCATGGCTGGATAGGCGCCCGGCTTGAGGTTGTCATAGGGCGAATAGCTAAGCATGTAGCGGAAATACTCCTCCTGGTTCGGATCTCCCCACTCCTCGTACTCAGGCACCGTGAGCGGCAGCGACGCGTCGAGCATCGTGTTCATCACGTCCACAAAAGGCACATGGGACAACACCACGCGAAACAGATCCGGCCGCAGATTGGTCACAGCGCCCATCAGCAGCCCCCCCGCCGACCCTCCTTCAATGGCAACACGCGACCGATCGCCATATCCGTTCTCCGTAAGGTGCTCGACCGCGGCAACGAAGTCCGTGAACGTGTTGCGCTTCACGAGCATCTTGCCCGCATCGTGCCACGGCTTCCCCAAGTCTCCTCCGCCGCGGATGTGCGCATAAGCCATCACAATCCCGCGATCCAACAGGGCCAGCCGGTTCGCGTTGAATCCCAGCGGCAGCGAGTAGCCGTATGACCCGTAACCGTAGACATACAGCGGCCCGCGACCATTCTTTTCGAACTTGTCGCGCCGATAGACCAGCGAGATGGGAACCTGGACGCCATCGCTCGCCGTCGCATGGATCCTCTCGCTCGCATACAGCGCCCGATCGAATCCGCCCGGCACCTCCTGCTGCTTCAGCAGCGTTGACTCACGCGAGTCGATGTTGTACTCAAAGACCGACCCCGGCGTGACCAGCGATTGGTATCCATAACGAAACAGCCTGGTCTCCCAAATGCGATTGATGCCCGGCGACGCATTGTAGGCGGGCTCAGGAAACGCAATCTCTCCTGCCCGGCTCGCCTCTACCGACTCACCCTCGAACCGCCACATCCGCAGACGAGGCAGCCCACCCTCGCGTTCACAAGCGACAAAGAAGTTGGCGAACAGGTCGACGTCCTCAAGCATGATGGCATCGCGGTGCGCAACGCGCTCCGTCCAGTTCTCCCGTCCCGGCGCCTCCACTGGCGCCGTCACGAGCCTGAAGTTCCGGCCCCGATCGTTCGTCCTTATGAAAAGCTGTCCGTTGCGATGGTCGATGTAGTACTCGTGCTCGTCTTCGCGTGGTGCAATCAACTTGAACTCGCCGGATGGGTCATCGGCTGCGAGAACCTGGCACTCAGTCGTCGTGTGGCTCGCCGACTCCAGCACGAGGTATTTCCCGTCTCGCGTACGCCCCACGCCGATGTTGAAACGCTCGTCGTCATCCTGATAAACGAGCACGTCCTCACTGTAGGGCGAGTACAACGAATGCCGGTAAAGCTGGAACTGCCGCTTCTGCTCCTCGTCTTCAACCGTATAGAAGAGTGTCTTGTTGTCCGCAGCCCAGGTGATCGAACCCACCCGATCCTGGGGTCCTGGGCTCGGCGGGTCCGGAAGTGTCTCTCCAGTCTGCAGATCTTTGATATGCAGCGCATACTGACGGAATCCGGTGACATCAGTCGTGTAGGCGAGCCAGCGCCCATCGTCACTGATATCCGTAGCTCCGATCGCAAAGAATGCCTGCCCCTGAGCCAACTGATTCCCGTCCAGGATGATCTCCTCGGGACCCACAGGAGCGCTCTCAGACCCACGCTTTCTGCACAGGATGGAGTACTGCTTCCCCTCTTCCGTACGAGCGTAGTACCACCAATCGCCTTCACGGTAAGGAGCCGACTCGTCGGTCTGCTTGATGTGGCTCAGCATCTCCGCGTAGAGCTCATCCCGCAGCCCAGCCAAGTCAGCCGTGAGCTCGTCCGAGTAGGCGTTTTCGGCCTTGAGATAGTCCGTGACCTCTGGATTGTCCTTGTCCCGAAGCCACGCGTAATCATCAATCAGGTTGACACCATGCATCGGGGTTTCGCGGCGATCTTTGCGGGCAATGGGGGCACTGGGGCGAATTTGGTCGGTCATATCTGGCTTAAGTTTAGAAGATGGAGGCACGGGATCAGGAATCGCCTACGAATGCCAAACGGGACGGATTGAGGCCAGGTTTGCGATGCTGAAGGAACAGAAGGCGCGAGGTGTTCGATGGATTTAGGTTTCAAAGACAGAGTCGTGATTGTCGCCGGTGGCACGGGTGGTTTGGGAAGAGCAGTCACCCTGGCGTTCCTCGCCGAGGGGGCGAAGACGATTGTGACTTATCGCGCAGAGGCAGAATTTGCCGCCCTGCGTGACGCTGCAGGCACAAAGTCCGGCGCTCTGGAAGGCCACACCATCGATGTGACCAACGAAGCCGAAGTTCGCAACCTTGTGGATGGAGTGACGGCGCGCCATGGGCGCCTCGATGTCCTGGTGAACACGGTGGGCGGATACGCTGGCGGAATCAAGCTTTGGGATTTGGAAACGAAGACGCTCGAGCAGATGCTCGCGCTGAATCTGAGATCGGGATTCGCGCTGGCGCGCGCTGCGCTTGCGCCGATGCTGAAGCAGAAGTCGGGGTCAATTGTGAATGTGGCCGCGAAGGCGGCAATCGATCATGGTGGCGGCGCATCTGCTTATGCGGCATCCAAGGCAGCTGCCGTGGCGATGATGGATTCGCTTGCCGAGGATCTCAAGGGAACGGGCGTCCGGGTGAACTCGATCCTCCCTAGCGTCATCGACACCGAGACAAACCGGAAGGCCATGCCGGGCGCAAACTTCGCGACATGGCCGAAACCGGAGAATATTGCCCGCGTGGTGTTGTTTCTTGCCAGCGATCAGGCGAAGGTGGTTCACGGAGCTTCCGTACCCGTCTACGGCGCGTAAATAGCCGAAGGCAAGTCTCGCACCGATTACTACGCTCCGGAGTTGCCGCCCGGCTTCGTACCTGGGAGCCGCTTGCGAAGAAGAGCGATCTGCCCGGTGTGGTGCGCTTCGTGCTCGCAAACGTGGAACCACTTGCAAAGATTGTTCGTAGGGCCCCATGGCCAGGATTTGTCTGCGGCCAGGAACCAGGCATCATCCTTCTTCTTGAATTCTGACAGGGTCTTCTCGCGAACTTCATGGAGAATGCTGACGTAATAATCGCGATCGTGCCCCTTGATGCTTGCGCGACCGGCGTCGCCCAGATCCATCGCCGCATCCCACTTCTTTTTGATCTCTTCTGACCACGAATCCCACTTCATGCCATCAAAGGTGTTCATCTGGTAGTAAGTCTCAGTTGCAGCGAGGTGCAGCATCAGTGCGCCAATTGTGTTGGCATCCTTATCGAAGAGGTAGTCGAGCTCAGATTGGCTGAGTTTTTCAGTCGCGCGGAGAACGCCGTTCATCTCGCGCATCCAGGTCAACTGAGAAACGAAGGCGCCAATCTGGGGCGAATAGCCCGGCAGTGGCCCAAGCATGTTGGGGCCAGCCGGCGCAGACTCCGGAGATGCTGAAAGTGCTGCGGGAGCGAAAGCTCCGACGGAGAGTGCGGCTGTACCTATGGCGAGAAACTTTCTGCGTGCAACTAATGAACCAGGCTCGTGCGAGCTCATTTTGGGGGATCTCCTTCAAAGATATGCGGCAAGGACGAAGGCAGTTTACCTGAGCGCTGGAGATGGATTGTCATCCTAAAGAGGTTTTCAACTCATGCGATCGATGCTGCCGGGTCGAGAGGCTTCGCCGTAACGGCCGCGGCAACCAGAAACGCAACGATCAGCAGTTCGGTGATGATGGGAAATGCAAAGAAGAAGAGGCAGGAGTTCAACGCAAACGCGAGATACCCGATTGCGAAGACAGCGATGAGGGGTCGCAGACGAACGGCATCACGTTTCGCCATGGAAGCGAGAATCCAAAACAGAATTGCATCGACGGTGAGAAAGATAGTCACGCCAAGGCCCATTCCCATGTAGAAATCGGCATAACTTCGGGTGACTCCGAGTACGGGGAAGGGTGTTCGCATGTTGGCAGCAACGCTTGCCGCAGCTGCATTCACGGGTTTGCCAAATACTCCTCCAATGGTGTGCAGGATGGAGTGAACGAGGGTGAGCACCGATGCAACGCGCAGGAAGACGACTGGCTTCATGGTTCCTCCAAGGCAGGGTAAACGGGAGATGACTGGTAGTTTAGCGGAGTCTTGCTCGTTGAGGCGAGAGCCAGGAGATGGAGCGGTTCGGGAGGGTCGATTGCAAGGTTATCAATAGAAGCCAATCCGGCGAGGTACAACTAGGTTTTTCCCGCCGGGCATCTTATATGCTTGTCTGAGATGTAAAAACCTCAAGCGGAGAGTGTATGAAATTTCCCCGAATTTCCACGCTGCTGCTGCAGGCAGTAGTTCCTGCGGTTCTGATTGTGCTGGCTTCCTACCCGGCAGGTCTGTTGGCACAGACCACGTCGACTGAGCACGTGGTGAGCGCACAGACATTACAGCAGCAGGTTGAAGCCTCGAGCGCAACGCGGCAGAAGAACGTTGACACACTGAAGAAATTCATGAGCACTCCGGCAGCCGAAAAGGCGATGCGGGATGCGAAGATCGATCCGGTCCAGGTTCAGAGAGCGATCCCTACGCTTTCAGACAGCGAACTCGCGAATCTGTCTTCAAGAGCGACGGATGCACAGCAGAAGTTCTCCGCGGGCGCGCTGAGCAACAATATGCTGACCTTGATCATCGTGCTGATCGCCATCATCATCATTGTCGCCATCATTCACTGACGTGCGACTAACTGTATTCCTCACATGGCTGCTAGCGGCTGAGCTTCTATCAGGCCAGGCCAAGGCAGCCATGTGGATCGATGTCCCCTTCGTGGCGCAGCCGAGGGAGGGTTGCGGAGCGGCGTCGATATCGATGGTGATGCAATATTGGGCGAGTAAGCAGGGAATTGCGCAGGCGTCAAACAGTGAAGTATTTCGCATCCAGCATGATATCTATTCGAAGAAGGATCACGGTATTCCGGCCGAGAAGATGGGCCAGTATTTCAAGCTGCATGGATTCGAGGCGTTTGCCTTCCCGGGCAAGTGGAGCGATATCGAAGAGCAGATCGCAAAGGGCCGTCCACTAATCGTGGCGTTACGACCGGAAGGGCAATCGGAACTGCACTATGTGGTGATCGACGGGATCGATACCGAACGGAACCTGGTCACCATGAATGATCCCGCCGTCCGCAAACTGCTGAGCGAAGAGCGTGGGCGGTTTGAGAAAGAATGGAACGCCACCCGCAATTGGACGCTGCTGGCAGTACCCGCAAAGAGCTCGCACTAGTGCGCCCAAAACACCTCAGCATTCTTTCAACGGCACTTCTGTTTCTATCACTCTTCATGGGCAGAATTGAGGCGCAGTGTGGCCCGAGCGGCCACGACGACGCTGATGTGCACGCGCTTTACTTGGAGCAGAAGTGGCAAGAGGTGGCGGAAACAGCAGGGCACATGAAGTCGCGTTCGGCCGATGTGAACTTTGAACTTGGCATGGCGCTGGCTCACCTCCAGCGTTGGGACGACGCAAAAGGCGCTTTGCTCGCTGGAGAGAGACAGTGCAGGGGAGAGAAGCGGTTTTCAACTGAACTGGCTGGAGTCGCATTTCAACAGAAGAAATACCCGGCCGCCGCTCATTGGATCGAGAAGGCACTTCACCTCGATCCCAAGGACGACTATGCCAACGAGTTCGCCGGAACGGTGTTCCTGCTCATGGGCAATCTCGATGCGGCGCTGAAGAGGTGGAACCGGATTAAGAAACCGCAGATTGATCAACTGCAATTCGAGCGCGGCCTGTCAGTGCAGCGCCTCCTTCTGGAACGGGCGTTTGTCTTCTCTCCGCAAGCAGTGATGCGGCGTGAACAGCTACTCTCTACGGAAGCACGGCTGAACGCAATGGGAGTCTTCCCGGCATACAGCATCAGGCTGAATGCGCGCGAAGGCGGCCGATTCGACGCGCAGTTTCATGCGATCGAGCGCAACGGATTTGGGAACGGGTGGCTGCAGTCGATTGTTTCGGTGTTTTCAGGCCTGCCCTACCAGACGGTGTACCCCAGCTACTTCAACCTCGCGGGGTCTACGACGAATTTTGATTCGCTCGTTCGATGGGACGCACAGAAGCGGCGAGTGTGGGTATCGGCTTCAGGGCCGTGGCACTACCTGCCACAATGGCGATGGAAACTCGAGGGCGATGCGCGTGATGAAAACTGGGCGATCCGAGAATCATTCACGGGTACCGCACCGGTATTGGGCTCGCTGAAGTTGAAACGCGAAGTGGCCAGCGGGAGGCTGATCTCAATCCAGAGCGGCCGCTTCGAATGGAACTCGGGCGCGGAGCTGTCGCATCGTACATACACAAACGTCATCCCAGGGCAAGCGTTGGATTCGGACCTGGTCTCGCCGGGTTGGGAAGCGAAGCATCTCGCGGAGGCAAGTGCCCGGGTTCTGGATGCACCGGAGCACCGATTCAGAATTGAGGGATTGGCATCTTCTGAACTCGGACGCTTATGGTCGAGCCACGCCTTGCTGTTTGAGAAAGCACAAGGCGGGATCGCGATGCGCTGGTTTCCGCAGGCAGAAGGCGATCGTTATGAATTGACACAGCGCGTTCGTGGTGGCGGCATTGCGGGTTCGGCGCCGCTGGATGAATTGTGGATGGTGGGCGTGGAACGCGACAACAACCTCTGGCTGCGGGGGCATATCGGGACTCGCGGAGGCAAGAAGGGAAGCTCTCCGGTCGGAACTCGCTATTTCCTTTCGAATACGGACCTTTACCGTAGCATCTGGGGTAATGGGCTGGTCGCCATCAAAGCAGGCCCTCTGCTTGACATCGCACGCATTGGCGCCCCCACTGGCGGCCTAGCGCCGCGTCGATGGCTCTTCGACGCTGGTGCGGAAGTCAAGCTGTCGGTGCTGGGAACGAGCGTGGTGCTTACGTACGGGCGCGATCTACGAAACGGCAAGAACGCCTTCTACGGTTCCGTAGCGCAACCATGACGCGGAACGGCACGGCTATTTTTGCTTGCTGTTTTGTAATGTCAACTGCCCGGAATCGACTGTGGCGCCGGAACGGGCGACGGTCTGGAAGTAAAGCTGATCTCCATCGACCTCGACGAGCATGAATGTGCGATCAGTGTCGAAGCCAACTTGATCGAGGTCGCAGGTGCTGCGGATGTTGTGGTAGCGCAGCTCGCCCGAGTCCCCTTCGAGGAAGAAATAGATGCCCTGCTGCGGCTTAATGCGTTCGTAGACGTGCTCGTGTCCGCTCCAGACCACATTGACACCATATCTCGTGAACAGGGGCATCAGCTGGTTACGCAGATCGACGTCGGGGCCGTGGTATTTCGCGCAGGTGTAAAGCGGATGGTGAAAGTAAGCGATCTTCCACTTGGCAGTGGAGCCCTTCAGCTTGCCTTCTATCCAGGAGAGCTGCTGCGGCGTCATGTAGTTGCTGTCGAGGACGAAGAAGTCGATGTTTTTCTTGTTGAATACGTAGTAGTGATTGCCGCCCATGTTGTACGGCTTGTAGTTGATCTCGATCTGCGCGTCATCGTGATTGCCCAGGGAAGCGTAAAACTTGACGCCTTCGTCGAGCAGTGCCTTGTAGGGTTCTTCGAACTTAAGGCGAAAATCGCGCGGGGAATGGCCGCCGTATATGTTGTCGCCGTCCATTGTGACGAACTCGAATTTTACCTTCGTCCAATAGCGCTGCATCTGCCGTGCGACATCGATCTCAGGACCCTGACCGGTGCCATTATCCCCAATGACAGCCCAGCGTACGGAACCATCCTTCAAGGGCAAACGGACGTCGGGAACGCCCTCACGGAGAGGGGTCGCTTTCGGAGGTATTTCGTCACCGGGGAGGCCAGGGTACAGGGCAAGGAGCAAGGGGAGAAGCAAAATCTGTGCGAAACGGATCGGCATGTGTGTCTTTGTCTTCACGGAAGAGCGTTGGGGAGATAGTCGACTACCATGTTCGCGGCTGAGTCGCGCAGCGCGAGAGTCTTCCCCGCAATACAATATTCCAGCCCCTTAGGGAGGGCAGGCAATACTTTCAGCACGGTAGGTGGAACAGACTGGATAGGCTGTCCGTTCTGGTTTGGAAACTCGCTGTTCACTTTGAACTCGGCCGGCGCGCCGGGCTCAGCGTGACTCAGGCTGATCTTGATTTTCTTGCCTTCAGGGCTGTTCAGCAGATTTACGAGAACTTTCCTCATGACCGCGGCGGTTTCGGAGTTGAACATATCGCCTTGTCTGGCGTTTGCTCGCGACTGCTGTACGGCATCGCGAAGCTGCTTGCGTTGTTGCTGAAGCTTCGCGACATCGTCGGTGGGCTTCATTTTGCTTTCCGCCAGCATTTGTTCTTTTCCGATGTAGTCCTTAGCTTTCTTCGAGAAATCGGAAAGCACTTTCTGGCCGGAGGATGAAACAGCGGGGGTCTGATCGCAGTAGAGAGCGACCGGAGCGAGCACAGCGATGGAAGCCAGGACAAGGCGCCGGAGTGCAGATTCAGCTTGTATCATATGCTCCTCGTTGCCGACGATCGGCTCATCTTGCCTTGGAATCCGGCTTCGCAGTTTCTTCAGTGGCCGCTGTTACCACCACTTCTTTCAGCGCCTCTTTCACCGCGTCTTGTACCTCCTCATGGAAGGCTTCGCGGACAGTCTGGGCGACCTCGTCTGGTTCGAACGGCGTCGGATCTTTGGTGTCGATGACTTTTTCAAGAACCTGCTCGACGACCGGCTTGATTCCAATCTGCTTTGCGACTTCTTTTGCCACCTTTTTAGCGGGAACCACGAGAGCCGAAGCCAGTTTGGAGTCCTCTACGACCGGCTCCGATAGTTTCCAGTCTTTTTCGAAGATGGCCTCCATCTGTTTGACGACCTTTTTGTCGCGAAAGATGACGCCGATTTCACGTCTCGCTTCGAGTTCTAGTTTGCGAAGGCTCTGGCTGCCCAGGAAGGCTGTGTTTCCGTCGCGGAGCATTGCGCGGAGATGCAGGCGCGAGGGAAGGCGTCGTACTGGGATCGCTCCACTCTTTGCAGATGCACGCGATAAGACGCGAACCTCAGCACCCGAGGAGATTTTCTTATTAATTAGCTTTACAAAGTCCGGATCGCTGATCTTCATCTCGTAGATGAGGAGCCGCTTTTTCGTGCCGGCAATGAAGTCAGTAAGGCATTTTCGCGCATTGACTGGGCTTACGATCAAATCATCTTTCGCTTTAGTAAAGGGACGTCTTTTTGAGTCGCAATCGAAAAGACGAATAGCTTCCTTTACCGTGCTCTTCTTCGTGATAGCCAATCCGAGCGAGCGGCTAAGGTCGATGTCCATGTGCGTGAAGTTGAATCCGAGGATATAGAGGGTCTTGTCATCGATGATGAACATCTTTCCGTGATAACGGACGAGGTCGTCTGCTGTGCGAGTAACAGTGATTCCCTGCGAAAGCAATCGCATCTCAAGCCGGCGAAGGTTTTTCTCCTCGCCTTGATTTGTGTGAGCGATGAGAGCCTGTACGGTGACACCGCGACCAACGGCATCGACGAGGGCCTTCTCGATCTCGACTCGGTCGAATCGAAAAATGAGAATGCGGATGTTCTTTTTAGCTTTTTTTAGGGCTTGGATGATGGGCTTAATGCCGTCGTCCGGCTGAATGAGCAGCTTCACTCGATCTCTCCTTGGGACGCTGCAACAGATGCAACAGATACGTAATAAACAAGATGCAATTTCACAGGCCGGGGATGTACGGGCACCCCGAAGGGTACTGCAAGCTTCTAAATAGAAGAAGCGACGTTGCAGTAAGGAGTGTACGAATGAAGTGCAACCGCGGTGTCTTGAGCTGGGCACTGGTCCCCGGGCTCCTGTTTCCTATTTTTCCCTCGTTTAGTCAATCGGCTAAACATGATTCTGCGCAAACCAACAAAGAAGACACCGATAAGCCAGTTGACGCAGCACGGCTGCATCACGCGGCGCTGTGGCACGATCCAGGCAACATTGCAGAGTTGGATCTCTACTATGGGCAGGGGGGCAAAGACGGCGCGCCGGTTCCGCCGTTCAAGTTCGATTCAGAGGACTCGAGCGGCACCAACCCAAAATTCAATGTGATGGACGGCAACGGGACGAAGTGGCGCGTGAAACTGGGGGACGAGGCGCGGCCCGAGGTTACCGCTTCGCGGCTGCTATGGGCGGTCGGCTACTACGTTGATGACGACTATTCGCTGGATGCAGATGTGAAGGACCTGCGGCTGACGCGGGGCGCCAATATGGCCGCCGACGGCCATATTGTGGACGCCCGCTTCGAGAAGAAGCCTGACGCCGAAAAAAAGATCGGGATCTGGCGCTGGAAAGACAATCCGTTCACTGGAACGAAAGAGTTCAATGGCCTGCGCGTGATGATGGCCGTCATAAACAACTGGGATCTCAAGGACGTGAACAACGGAGTCTACGAGGACAGTAAGACAAACAGAGACGTGTTCCTGGTGGCCGACGTTGGCGCGACGTTTGGAACGAATGGTCTGAGCTGGAGCAAGGGGAGGTCGAGAGGGGACGTACACACTTTCGAGCACTCGAAGTTCATCAAGAGAAAGACAGACGTCGAGGTGGACTTCGGCACTCCGGCTGCACCGACCCCGATCGAGGCACCGAATGTGAAGCAGTACACGATGCGACGCGATTTGGAATGGATCGGCAAGAAGATTCCCATCGCCGATGCACGCTGGATCGGCTCGCTGCTGAAGCAGTTGAGCCATCAGCAGCTGGCGGACGCGTTTCGCGCAGGGCAGTTTCCGCCCGAGGAGATCGAGAAGTACGTGGGAATCGTTGAGAGCCGGATCAAGGAACTGACCGACTTGTAGTGATTACGCTGTGGCCGAGGCAGGAGCTTCATCGAGATTCGCCTGGAGATCGTGAAGCTTCCGGTAAATCCCGTCTTCTTGCTGAAGCAGTTCGTCGTGCGTGCCGGATTCAGCAACCACTCCGTTCTCAACGACAAAAATCTGACTCGCACGCCGAATCGTGGTCAGGCGGTGAGCGATCACAATGGAGGTTTTGCCCTCCATCAGTCGGTCGAGGGCTTCGACGACGAGTTGTTCGGACGCAGCGTCCAGGCCTGATGTCGGCTCGTCGAGGATGAGAATTGGCGAGTTGCGGACGAGGGCGCGTGCAATGGCGATGCGCTGACGCTGCCCTCCGGAGAGAGTCACACCGCGTTCGCCGACTGAGGTCGAGAATTTCTCCGGAAGCTTTTCGATGAACTCCATCGCATTTGCCGCCTCAGCGGCCTTAACGATCTGGGAGTGCGCTGCGTCCGGGCTGCCGTATGCGATGTTGTCCCAGATCGTCCCGCTAAACAGCACAGTATCCTGAAGCACAAAGCTGATCTGGCTGCGAAGGGACTTCTGGGTGAACTCCCGAATATCAGTACCGTCGATTTTGATCAATCCTGACGTCGGATCGTAGAACCGCGCGATCAGATTGATGATCGTTGTCTTGCCCGCGCCGGTCGGACCAACTAGGGCAACCATGGTTCCTGGGTCGACGTGGAGATTCACATCACGGAGAACCGGTTCGTCCTCCTTGTACGCGAACGCAACGTGTTCGAACTCGACTTCACCCTTGAAATGCGGAGCTCTCCGTGCTCCCGGCTGGTCATGAACCTCATCATCGCTGCGCAGAATCTCCTGGATGCGGTCGAACCCGGTGGCAGCCTTCGAGTAGGCGTCAATCGTTTTGGAGATATCCTGCATCGGCTTGTACATTTTGCCGAGGTAAAAGACGAAGACCACAAGTGAGCCGGGTGCGAGGTGTCCAGACATTGCCATCTGTGCGCCGAACCACAAAACAGCGCAAGTTCCGATCGCCGTGACAATGTTGACAATGGGCACAAGCCTGGCCTTGAGGGAGCGAGCCGCCAGTGCAGCCTCAACCGCTTCGAGACTTTCGCCCTCAAACCGGCGAACCTCATAATCCTCGCGCGAGAAGGCCTTGACCACGCGGATGGACGATACGACTTCAGCGACGACCGACACCATCCGGCCTTCCTTCTTGCGCACCTCTCGTGAGGCTTTTTTTACTCGCCGCGTATACGTATTGACGATGAAAAAGAGCGGCGGCACTACGGCAAGCGCGATCAAGGTGAATTGCCAGTTCACCCAGAACATGACAATGATCATTCCGATCAGGGTCATCGTATCGACCAGAATGCTGAGCAGTCCTGAGACGATGAACGATTGAATGGAATCGATGTCGACGGTGACACGGCTGACGAGATCGCCTGTAGGCTGTTGATCGTGGTAAGCCAGGGAGAGGCGCTGTACATGCGTGTAGATGGTGCGGCGCAGATCATGTGCGACCCACTGTCCAACGTTGGTCGTCAAGTACTTTTCGGCGTATGTGCAAAGCGCGTCCGTTACCGCGATAACGAGAACGGCGATACAAGCGAAGATGAGGATGTTGCGAGGAGCAGAGCCGGAAGTTGCGAGAATAAACCGATGCAGCCAGCCGTGCTGGTTCTTCCCTTGCAGGAGGTCGTCGAGGACGATTTTGAGAGGCCACGGCTCAAGCAGGCCGGCAACGCTCTCGCCGGTGATTGCCAGCAGGCCAAGCCACAGTTGACGGCTGTGGGGCCGTAGCAATTCAAGGATGTTCAAACCACCCCTGGGGTCAACTGCCTTCGAAACCATATGGACTTAGATGCGAATCTAAGTACCTGTGGGCGTCTTGACGACCTTCTACTTACCCCTTACTGTGGAGCTACACGGGAAAGGAGGTTGATCCAGCTAATGACAGATTGTTGCAGTAGTACCCTACGTGAGGTGACTGAGGCCTAGGGCATCGCGCCCCTCGCCCCAACCGTAAGTCCCGGCGGCAGAATTCAGCTGCAGGGCCTCGGGCAGTCGCGGTAGCGATCGCCTTAGTCCAATCCCAACAGATCACCGACAACGGCCTGGAGCTCAGTTCCAGGCCGTTGTTGTTTCCGGGTGTCAAAGGAAGGTTTCAAGGGTTCGCGATCACGCGGATGTGGGCCATCATGCCGCCATCCTGGTGTTCGCCAATGTGGCAGTGATAGACGAAGTCGCCGATCTCCGAAAAGGGAATCGAGACATATTCAGATTTCACCTTGCAGGTTCCATCGCGCCACTTGAGCACAGAGCCATCGCAGGTTGCGCTGCCGCTGGGCAAGGTGACGTTATCCATGAGTGCTCCACCATCGCCGACCGGTGCGCCCTTGGGCAGAACCAGAAACTTGGTCTGGTGGATGTGGAAGTTGTGAGCTTCCGATGCGACGTTGACCAGTTCCCAGAGTTCCGTAGCAGTCTGGTTACCGGGAGCGAGTGGAAGACAAACGTTGATCTTACTTGGATCGAACGTGGCAACATCCTGGAATGTTCCCGGCACGGGATTGCCATGGGCATCGACCTCTTCGTAGCCGAGCCCAAATCCATCGTCAGTTCCCGCCGGCACACCGAAGAAGATGCGGCGATGATGCCCTCTGGGAAGCGCCGCACAATTGGGTGAGGCGATGGAGGGAACGGGTTTTTCCTGAGCGGCGAGACGCGACGAGAAGTGGCGGAGATGGTCGGTATTGAGGGACTGCACTTGTCGCGCGGTGGCGTAATCGAGGTCGACAGGCAGAGAGGAGCGCTTGCCGGCCGCTATCTGCTTCGCGTCCGCGATAGGCAGAGGTTTCGTCATGCCGGGGTACATGGCTTTGACGGGGCCACCGAGTGCGCCTTTTGCGGAGAGGGCAAACTGCGCTGTCGGCTTCACGTTGAGCGTGGTATTGGCGTTGGTACCCGGTGTTTTGAATTCCAGGTGAGCGAGCTTTGCCGTGGGCCAGTCATCGCCGTCAGGCCCGGTGCTCATGTCCGTGGTGATCAGCGTAGCGGAAGCGAGATGTCCCGGTTGGAAAGAGCCAAGGAAGACATCAGCCCGCGAACTGGGAAACATAATCATGTGAGTTGCGCAGACGGGCTCGGAGGTGCGGTGCGGTTGCTTCGGTCCCGGGCAGGGCACAGGCTTGAAACGGTTGCCGAAATCCATTTTGGAGACGTCTGTTCCGGCAGTTGGTGCGAGTGCGACTCCGTCGAGAGAGATCACCTGGAACAGAACAGGCGCATGGTTTTTGTCGTTCTTGATGGTGAGATCGTAGGCACGCGTGGCAGATCCGTTGAGCAGCCGCCAAACCTCACCATTTCTCTGATCAATGGTGAGGCTGGGGTAAACAAGCCCATTGACCGTGAAGAACCATTTCCCGCCGGTATAGTCCGTTCCCGCGCCCGGTTCTTTCTCGGCTAGATTTGTACCGTTGCAGTAGCCTTCGCGAAGATCGTGAGAGTCAGGCTGAGGATCACAGAACTCGGGATCTTCCTGATCTTGCGCGTCGCCATTCGCCAGCACCTGCATGTCGCGCAGATGGATATAGCGGGTGGAGAACTTTGGCGGAAGCGTGAAGTTGGCCGTCGTGGAAGCGACATCCTGCACGGAGCCGATGACGAGGATTCCTTCAAGGCCCTCGGAGATCTGGTTCACCCCGAGGCCATGTACATGGGGGTGGAAGAAGAACATGCCGGAAGGGTGATTCGGTGGGATGTAGATGTCGTACTGGATCGGCTTGTCCGTTGCAGTCAGATCGGGATGCACCATGGACGGCAGCTTGCCCGCGGGATATCCCACCACATAAACGTAATCGCCATACGTTGGATCGGATTCGTCGGCCTTACGCGGTTCGACAATGAGTCCGTGGGTGTGGATGTTGGTAGGATTGGCCGCCAGCATCTCGTTCATCATCGCGTCAGGGCCGTGGGCATTTTCAGCGTCGGCGGGAGCGGGCGGAAGATGGTTGACCAGCTTCATGCGCAAATGATCTCCAGGCTGAAGCTGAAGCACAACGCCGCGATATGTTGCGGCGGTCCGCGAGTCTGCCGGGCACTGGTCGTTTGTGGAGACGGAGGTTTGGCAGACCTCGTAGATCCAGGCTGTCGGGTTGAATTTGCCGAGATGTGCCGTATCGGCTCGGGCGATCAGCAGCAGGTCGAGCACGCCATGGGAACTGGAAAAGGTTGGCGGGTTGAAAGAGGTTTGGGCAGAACTGAGGAAAGTGAAGCAGTAAAACAAAGTGCTGCTCGCGATGGCAAGCAGGTTCCTTTTGATCATCGGGCCCCCCAAGGCGACAACAATTACATACGATGCTGTTTCTGAATGGGTTGGTTTGTAGAATCCAGAATTTCACAACCAACAATTTCTTGCTGACGGGCATCTGACGAGATGTCTGTGAAGCGACTTGCGCCAGGTTTTCAAATTACCTACAAGGAGTCATATGCCCGAACAAAAGAACGACAAAGCCGTCCAGGACTTGATCGATGCGCTGAACGAGGATCTTTCTCGCGAGTACCAGGCGATTATTGCGTACACGGTCTACAGCAATGTACTAAAAGGTGCTGAATGGATGAGCATCGCGGCTGAACTGAAGAAACACGCGTCTGAAGAGCTGCAGCATGCACTGATCATTGCGGATCAAGTTGACTACCTGGGAGGAATGCCGACAGCGACGCCAAAACCTGTGAAGCTCTCGGAAAAGCCGGAAGAGATGATCCGATTCGATCTCGATAACGAAACTGAGACGATCAAGAATTACCGGGAGCGTGTGCGCCAGGCTGAGGCACTCGGGCACTATGCGCTCGCTGAACAGTTGCGCAAGATTATTTCGCAGGAGCAAGAACATCAGCACGACCTTGCGACGGCTCTCGGTATCGACGTGCCGAAAGTGTTGCCGCAAGGCGCCTGAAGCGGATTCAGCAACTCCTCTGTTGCGTATTCGGTTAAGTTGAGGCATCATGACACTCATGCTGTATCGAGCACCATCCCGGAGAAATGACCACGCGGAAGGCCTCAGGCTCAGTCCGCGGGGTCGGCGTACGTCCAGGCCATGGCTCGAGAAGGAAGCAATGTAGCGCTTCAACAGCAGTGATTTCGAGCCCCTGGCCAGCGGTCGGGGGCTTTTTATTTGTGCCCGATGGCCGGCCGGAGCTGAAATCTTGAATTGAAGAAACGAGGAAGACATCCATGGTCCGCATGGAATTGATTGATGAGCAGATTCCTGTGTTTGGCTCCGCAGACGAGAAGACGCTGCACCAGATCCGCACTTGCGCGCGTACCGCTGATAAGGTCGCGTTGATGCCAGACAACCACCTCGGATACGGAGTGCCGATCGGCGGCGTAGTGGCCTACAAAGACGCGATCAGCCCGACCGGTGTCGGATTCGATATTGCTTGCGGCAATAAAGCCGTACGTGTCGATATGCCCGGCTCCGACCTGCGCGCGCGCATTGCGAAGATCATGGACGACGTCTGGTCGATCATCAGCTTCGGAATCGGCCGCAAGAATAACGAGAGGGTCGATCACGAGCTCTTCGATGATCCCGCGTGGAAGTTGAAAGCACTTGCGCCGCTGAAGGAAATGGCGCGCAATCAGCTGGGGACGGTCGGAAGCGGCAACCACTACGTGGACTTGTTCACGGACGAGCAGGATCGCGTGTGGATTGGTGTCCACTTCGGTTCACGTGGACTGGGACACAAGACGGCAACGTACTTCCTGAATGCGGCCGGCGCCAAGGACGGGATGGACGTGGAACCTTGCGTGCTGCCTCTGGCGAGCGAGCTTGGAACTGACTACGTGGAGGCGATGCGGCTTGCCGGCGAGTACGCCTACGCCGGACGTGACTGGGTATGCAAGCGTGTGGCCGAGATTCTTGGAGCGCCTATCGAGGAGGAGGTGCACAACCATCACAACTTCGCATGGCGCGAAGAGCACAGTGGCGAACTGCTGTGGGTAGTTCGCAAAGGAGCTACGCCTGCGTTTCCCGGTCAGCGCGGATTCGTCGGCGGAACGATGGGTGAGCAGTCCGTCATTCTTGAGGGCGTCGAGAACGAGCATGCGCGCTTCTCACTCTACTCCACTGTGCACGGCGCAGGCCGCGCAATGGGTCGTCGGGAGGCCGCGGGTGTCATCGATCGCAAGACTGGTGCGGTTAAGCGTGCCGGAAAGGTGACGCCGGAGATGATGCGCTCGTGGGTAGATCGCGCAGGCATCGAACTGCGAGGAGCCGGGCTCGACGAATCACCCGATTGCTACAAGCGTCTCGATGAGGTGCTTGAGTCAGTCGGGGACACGGTGCGCATCCTGCATAAGCTCACACCTGTGGGTGTGGCGATGGCTGCTGCAAACGAGTTCGATCCCTACAAGGATTGAACGGTGTTCCGATCCGGGAGTCGAAGCAGTGACTCCCGGATGCAGACATTCTCATGCGCGTTTGCGGGCAGCTTCTTCGTATGCAGCCACGTATTCCTGCGCGGGCTTTTCCCAACTGAAGTTCTGGGCCATGCCGTTCTCCATCAACTGGCGCCATTGCGTTTTGTCGTAGAAGGCAGCGAGAGCCCGATCGATCGCGTCAAGGAGAGCCTGTGCCTCATAGGGTAAGAATCTGAAACCCGTTCCCGTCTTCTGAGCGGGGTTCCATTCTTTGACTGTGTCGTCGAGGCCACCTGTGGCGCGCACGACGGGAATTGTTCCGTACTTCAACGAATAGATCTGGTTCAGGCCGCATGGCTCGAAGCGGCTCGGCATCAGGAAGATGTCCGCTCCGGCCTCAATTTTATGGGCCATCGCGTCGTCGTAACGGATCTGGACGGAGAACCTTCCCGCATTGGCGTATGCAAAATCCCTGAAGAACTTCTCGTAGTATGGTTCGCCAGTCCCGAGAGCAACGACGGCCATATCTCGCTCCGCGAGCCGGCCGGCGATTTGCTCCAGGAGGTCGAAGCCTTTCTGCGAAGCAAACCGCGAGCAGATTCCGATCACGGGTGTCTGGTCGGGAACATCGAGCCCGAACGCGTGCAACAGATCTTTCCGGCAATCCCGCTTGCCGCTGAGATCGAGCGGCGAGTAGTGACCGGCAAGATTGCCGTCGGTGGCCGGGTCCCACTCTGTGTAGTCGACCCCGTTCAGGATTCCGCGCAGGTCGGCACTCCGTTCGCGAAAAGTTCCATCGAGTCCGTTGCCGAATTCAGCCGTCTGAATTTCTTCAGCGTATCTTCTGCTGACCGTGGTGATCAGGTCCGAGTAAACAACGCCCCCTTTCAGGAAGTTGAAGGTGTTGTAGTGTTCCAGCTTGTTATAGGTGAACAACTCCCACGGAAGCAGGAGCTGCTCAGTGGTGGCAGGCGGAAACCAGCCCTGATAACCAGCGTTGTGGATCGTCAGTACGCTCGCTGCGTCTTTGAACAGCGGGTCGCCGCTATAGACGGTCCGCAGCAAAACCGGCAGCAACGCAGTCTGCCAGTCGTGCACATGGAACACATCGGGAATGCCGAGGATTTTTGTGGCCTCAAGCACGGCCCGGCAGAAGAGCCCGAAGCGCTCCGCATTGTCGCCATAGGTGTCACCGTTGTTGCCGTAGAGTCCCTGCCTGTCAAAAAACTCCGGGTAATCCACGAAGTAGTGCCTCACGCCATCGCTCAAACCACCATCGACGATTGCTGCAAACCGATTGCCATGAGGGAAGGGAATCGTAACCGATCGAACCGCATACTTGAGCTCTTTCTCCAGGTGCGGCCGGACAGATGAATAAAGAGGCAAGAAGACGGAGACTTCATGACCGAGCCGGACGATTTCCCGAGGCAGCGCGCCGACGACCTCAGCCAGCCCGCCGGTCTTTGCATATGGAGCGGCTTCCGAAGCAGCAAAACCGATGTGCATTCTATCTCTCCCAATTCGGCGATCAACCGCCAAGTGTAACAACCTTCCCCTCGCCTAGCTTTTGACGCATTCTTTGCGACAGAGGATTCCGCTGCTGCATCTTTCACCTATGCACTCTTACGGCGAGGGGACTGAGGCCGTGAAGGACTCAGAACGCGGGATCCCGGTTGCAAATGAGGAGCTTCTCGACAACCCGATCTGGAACGCGCTGGGAACCCTCCATCAGGCGCTTGCGGTTTCGCAGGGCGAATCTCGAAGGTATCTGCCGGCCGTCGGGCCATTGGCGGGCACGCCTGATCAGTCGGTTGGCAGCTATAATGCGATGCGACCTCTTGCCGGCGCGGGCGGGATTCTGGTGCTGTTCTTCCCCGATGCGCCGGAGCTGCCTGCGGGCTGGAGTCTGATCCGAGGAGGGCTGCTTACGCAGATGATTGGCCGGGTTCCGAAGCTGTTCAAGGCTCAGTCATTGCGGAGCGGCGTGGTTCTGCGCAGGCTGGGAGGGGCGGATGTCCCCGCGATGATCGAGCTGGCGACGCTTACCGAGCCTGGGCCCTTCCGTGAGCGAACTATCGAACTCGGGAACTTCTATGGCATCTTCGAGGGCGAACGGCTGATGGCAATGGCAGGGCAACGGATGCGCGTGCCCGGCTTTGTAGAGGTAAGCGCGGTGTGCACGCTCCCCGATGCGCGGGGACGCGGTTATGCAGGCGTGCTCATGAGCAGAGTCATATACGACATCATGGCGGAAGGCTCTACGCCATTTCTTCATGCATATGCGAGCAATCCGGCGGTATCGCTGTATCGTAAGCTCGGATTCACGCAGAGGCGAACATTCCAACTAGCGGTCATCAAGCGCGAGGACTGATGTGGGCTGAAGAACGCGTCCTGCAATATCCGCTACCATCGAAATGTGCCGCCCAAATCAAAGTTAGGTCAGAACTTTCTCCGGGATCAGCAGGCAATCGGGCGCATTGTGGCCGCACTAGGCGATTGCACCGGGCGCACCGTGGTTGAAATCGGGCCAGGCCGCGGTGCAATCACTCGCGAACTGGCGACAAGGGCGGCGCGGGTCATCGCTCTCGAGGTTGATCGGAAGCTCGCCACGGAGTTGTCCGAGGATTTCGCGCCTGCGGAGACTCCAGGGCAGGGGAATGTAAGCATCGAGGCCGTCGATGTTCTCGCGTTCGATTTTGACGAAGCATCGCAGAAAGCCGGCCAGCGGCTTATCGTTGCTGGCAATCTTCCCTATTACATTACTTCTCCGATTCTCACAAAGTTGGCGAACAGCGTCGATGTTCTGGATCGCGCGGTGTTGATGGTGCAGCGGGAAGTGGCTGAACGGGTCACTGCTGAGCCCGGCTCACGAGATTATGGATTGCTCTCGGTGATGGTGCAGATGCACGGCCCGGTTGAACCGCTGTTCACGCTGCCTCCCGGCGCGTTCTCACCGCCTCCGGAGGTGCACTCCACTGTGTTCCGTTGGCGATTTGCACCGCGCTTTGAAGAACTCGGCGTCGAACGGGAAGGTTTTCTCCAGTTCCTGCGCTGCGTATTCGCACTGAAGCGGAAGACGCTGTTCAACAACCTTCGCGCCGCAGGAATGCAAACGGACGTCATCGCGAACGCGCTCACCGGCTGCGGGATTGGCTCAAAAGCGCGCTCCGAAGAGCTGTCACCTGAAACGTTGGCGAAACTGTGCCTCTCTCTTCAAAACGAAGAGGCCATTCCGCCCGGCGGAACAGCCCCTTCCATGCGATCAGACTCGTGAGACCTACTTGTGTGGAGATGCGCTCACGTGTGAGCCGCCGCCTCCACCTCCACCCCCTGCATGAACGGCCGCGCCGCCACCGCCGCCAGCCCTGGGGGCTGAGCCACTGCCTCCAGAACGAGGCGCAGGAGCGGGAGCAGACGGCCTGTATCCGCCGGAAGACGGCGTCGAGCCCTGAGGACGGAAGCTGCCACCTGCATTTGCAGACGGACTAGCCCCCGGCGCACGATATGCGCCGCCGGAATACGGTGTCGCAGCCGGAGATCTAAATGTGCCGCCCGCAGAGGGGCGATAGCCACTGCCGGCCGCCGGCATCGTCCCGCCGCTCGGCCGCTGCGTTCCCGGCGAATTAGCCCACGGATTGTAACCACTCCGGCCACCGACAGCGGAACCTGCGATTCCGAGAGTTGAGCGCCCAGAGCCGGTTTGTCCAACGTGGTTGTACACCGGTCGAGGTGAGAGCGGTTTGATCGGTTGTACCAGAGAGCCGGCGATCGTCGCGGCTCTGCCAACGACGTGTGCAGGCGAGGCCACAGGCACACTCGGAATGCGATTGACTGCGATCACAGGGTTGGGCTGGTAGAAACCACCCCGGCGAATTGGCTCGACCGGATGGGCTGGACCGTGTCCGGGACGATGCGGCGGCTCGTAGCGGTGGGGGCGGTTTCCAACGTTGCACCACCAACTGCCGGTGTACCACCACGGATACCCGTAACCCGCACTCCATCCCCATCCAAAGCCGTCATAGTAGTTCCAATAGCCCGCCATGTAGGGCATGTAGCCCCATGATTCGCATGAAACCCAGATGTATCCAAATTGAGGCGTATACACCCAGTTGCCGCATCCGTATGGATCCCAACTTGCGTCTGCTGCCTCATACGGAGACCACACGTAGCCTTGTCCCGGTACGTTGTACCAGTTGCCGTTGGTGTCGAGATCTCCCCATGCCGGGTTATTGCTGTTTGGCTGGTCGCCTGTTGCAGCGGTCTTCGCTGCTTCCTGCGAGTTCAGATCCTGGTCACGGTCGGCATTCCAGGCGTCCCACGAGTCAGGCTCGATGGATTCTGCGAGGTTGTATTGATCGGGATCAGTGCCGTTCAAGGCAACGCTTTGACCACCGCGGAGATCGAGGGACAGCTTGCCTCGATCGAGATGAGCGTTTCCGGTAAACACAGCCACTTCGCCGGGAGGGTTGTCGAGATTCAAGCGAATCACGGTGAACTCGTTCGCCCTCAGAGTAGCGTCACCGAAGCGCACGATCATCTGATTGGAGGCGCTGCCGGACATCTCGAAATAGCCGAGGCCGCTCGTGAGGAGGAGTTCAGCCTTGCCCGAGCTTCCTTCCTGACGGAGAGCTGCGATTTGAAGCGAACTGCCTGGCGAGAGCCGGGCGACACTTCCGTCATCGAATTGCAACTCCGCCTGCCCGTCCTCGCGCGTAGTGATGACAGTGCCTTCGAAGAGAGGAGTGTTCACAAGCGCCGGATCCGCAATGATCTGGCTGCCCTGTGTGAGCTGGACTCCACCCTGTACGTAGCTCAGTCGGGCTGCGCGCATGTCCGGATGCGGTTGTTGAGGCTGATCAGAGTCGCTTTGGCCCTGGACGACGAACGCCGGAACCAGCAACAGGCACAACCCGACTAGCGCAACTGTCCCTGAAGGAACCTTCTTTGAGCTGTTCATGGAGCTCCCACCCTTTCCCCTACACCCCCGATGGATGATCCTCATCTCGGGGAGCCCACTACTTCATCAGACCGCCGCAACCGGGGAAAAGTCGCGCGCATTTCCGGATCGGAGCCGCTTCAGCTTCCTGACCGGGCTAACAGCACTCTTGCCTGTTTCCTCACGCGATCCAGAACGCGCGGGTCGTCTTCGAGCCGCTCGAGGATGTTGCGAATCGCGCAAATCTGCTGCATGCGACCATCTCCGCTGGCTTCGACCATGTACTGAATGGCCTTATCCAGCCCGAGAGGGTCGTGCTGATAAAGGAGTTCAAGGCGGGCGCCTTCGATCAGGGTCTGGCCAACCGCCACAAGAGACTCGCCGAGATCCTGTATTTGCTTGTTGGTGGAGTAGTTGAACTCACACCCACCTTGGGCGTCCGGTCCGCTGTAGTGAATCTTTTTCGTGCCCTGGAACGCCACTTTCAAGTGGCTCTCGCACTTGTTGTGAAGAATCTTATCTTCGTGGACAGTGTGGAAGATTCGACCGGTGAACTCCGAACTCAGGTGCACATCCCGATCGACTTTCCCCGGAAACATGGTTTCGGGATAATCCGTCGGTCGAGTCCCGCCTTCGGCATGGAAGTGCCCACTGCCATCCGGATGAAGAATCAGACTCCATTGCGCTGGATAGAGGGCTGGGTTTGAAAAGTCAACTTGGACGGTCGAGTCCTGTTGGGCGTGCGCGGGGACAAGCAGGAGGGTTGCCATGAGCAGCAGCCAAGCAAATTTCACGCCCGAGTCTCCTGTAGGGCAAGTGTCTGAGCTGTATGAAGATGACATATTGCAATCGCCAGCGCGTCAGCGGCATCGGCCGGCTGCGGAATCTCCGGCAAGTTCAGGAGCCTCGCCACCATGAACTGCACCTGCTCCTTCTTTGCGAGACCGTAGCCCACGACACTCGACTTTATACTGAGCGGTGCATACTCCGCCACGGGAAGTTCAAGCTCCGCAGCAGCGAGAAGAGCAACGCCCCGGACCTGCCCAAGCTTCAAAGCCGATTTCGCATTGATCGAATAGAACACCTCTTCAATTGCAACCACTTCGGGCTGCCAGCGTATCAATTCGGCTGAAAGCGTGCGATGCAGTTCGGCAAGCCGGATCGGCAATTGTTTGGCCTTCGATAGCCTGATGGCCCCGCAGGTCAGACAAACCGTTTTTGGCAGGGCGGCGGAATCGATGGATTCAACCACGCCAAATCCGGTTATCTCGGTCCCACAGTCGATTCCGAATACACGCATGTACCTGCCAGTCTAAACCGAAAGCGCCTCTGAGGGCTCTCCAATACCGCGGATCACAAGACGGACCAAAGCCGTCATATGCCGCTGCAATTCCAGGCAATTTGCTCCCGGCGTCGCCGGGATGTAATCCTCGAAGAATGACCAGGGGATTGATGATCGCAGCTGCGCTGACGTGTCTAGTGGGATCTGTTTCGGCAATGGCTCAGGACAGAGGCTATTGGCGCGCTGCAAGCAATAATGCCAACCAGATCACCGGAGACATCGCAATTTCGGAGACAAGACTCACGATCAACTTCCTGAGTTATTCTCTCGCGCCGATTCGCAAGCTCACCGCTGCGGAATCCGCAGCGGCGTTCGATGTTGATGTGAACGCTGCCGGCGGAGGAAACCTCTACCGCCTCAGTGTGCCGGGAGACAAGCGTTTCCTCCACCACAACACCCTTTGTGGCTCAGAAGAAACCCAGTGGATGGCGACCTACGTAGAGGACCGCGCGCTGCATGTGGCGCTCTTTTCGGGGGCGGCTATGCCTGTTCTCACAGTCGAAGGCTTATCGAGTTCGAACGAGGTCTGCGGTATCTTCTCCTACGTCCGCTGACGGCGCAATCCGTTTCAGTTCAGAACTAAACAGACCGCGGGCGGAGCCGTTTTGCAGCGAATGTCTCCCGCATTCGTTCGTTCCAGCGCAATTCTGCGGGCTCTCCTTTTGAGATCACTTGATCGAAGCTCGTGAACTGATCGCGCGCTTCGTGTAGAAAGATATCCAGCTTCTCCTCCAGTTCGGGCCTGGCTGTATTCGTGTGCAGACAAATGGTCCACAGCCCCTGCGGCTTCTTCACCGGCTCCCACAATTGCTGTGGAATCCAGAACACTTCGTTGCGCATGAATGGACGTGAGGCGAAGCCATCCGAGAGAAATCCCAGGCCTTCTTCGACCAATGCTCGGAGAGTTGCGGAATCGAATCCGTGGCGGGGAGCAACGAAGAGGCGAGGACAGAGCCCTTTGCCACGCAGAATCTCAAGCCCTCTGCGAATCCATTGCCGTTGAGTCTGTTCGGGAACTCCGGCGAATTCGCTTTGCGGATGCATTTCCAATATCGATGGACCGGAACTCTCGCATACGTGCTGATAGCCGTGCAGTGCGATTGTTGCGCCCGCAGCTTCCAGGGCGCGCATCCGATTCCAGAAGTTTGGGTCGGGATCGTCGACTTTCAGCTCGGAATCCTGGTTGTCCGGTACGACTGCGAGAATCGGGTGAATTCCGTGCCGCTCGACGATGACCATGAAGCGATCGAATCGCTCTTTCGACATCGTGGGACAGAGATCATCGAAGCGGATGAGATAACTTGCCTTTGTGGAACCCATGAAGAGACGCGGTCCTCAATCTTTCTCGGTAAACCGAGCTGCTGTTCGACCTCAATCAAGTGCTGACAGAACAGTCGGCGACCGATGCGGCTCGAGACTGGAGGAATCAGGCTGGAGCGATTGATCTGAATTGCGGGAAGGATCAGAGGGCGGTAGTGACCGGCGAGCCGCGGACCAGATTCGGAACAGGATCTGACGATGCGGGAAACTCTTCGTAGACTTCGCCGGTTCTTTGCAGATAGGTCGCCACCAGCAGCTGCTCGGCAAAGCTCGCGGCTTTGCGGCATCGCATCTTGCTCGGTCCAAGAAGCGCCGCGTAGTCGCTGCTGGATCCAGAAGGCGGGATAGCCCGGCAGTCGTGGGTTCCGCTGAGCGTGTAGTTGTCTGCGGAAACTGCATGAAAGCTGCCATGCCCGTCATTGAGCCATACGAAGAGACGCTGGCGTGAAAACGGGTCGAGAACGATGAGATCGGGGTTGCCATCCCGATTGATGTCCAGCGTCACCATGGAGAGCGCTGAAACGTTGGAGGCAAACGTTATGGCAGTGACTCGATGGGATCGGAAATGGAGCTCGATGCGGAAGTTGTTGCGATCGCGAACAAGGAGCGCGCCGTCGAAGTGTTGGTCGCGGTTGAAATCGGCGGAAACGACAGATGGGCCGAGGGGGCTGTTGGCGGGAATCAGGATCCTGTTCAGACGAGCAAAGGCTGCGCTCAATCCTTCTTGTGAGTGGAGAGCGTCTGCCGAAGCGAGAAGCAGAAGAAGAGCAAGGATGCGATGCAGCAAGCGAACGAAATGCATTACTGTGGCCCAGGTGTGCCCTAGGTGCTGTGCAGATTGTAGACCCACAGTTGGTTCGCGAAACAACTGAAATGGCGCTGGTTACCAAAGCGTTTTGAGCGGATTACCTTCTGGCTACGGCGGAGACTGAGTCAAGCCTGAAGGGACTCTTCCATGGTGGCTGCCATGGGGAGGATGGTATCCACTTTCGTGAACTTGAAGAGCTGTTTCACGTTGGGGCTGGCGCCGACGATGATGACGCGGATGCCCTTGGCACGGCATGCGATAAAGTGGCTGACCAGAACGCCGAGACCGGATGAGTCCATTTGCGGTACGCGTGTCAGATCGAAGATGTGACGGGTCGGAGTCTCCGCACCGGGCTCAGGTTTGAATTCGAAGATGTTGCCGAGCTGGACCTGCTTCATCGATCCGTACATGTCGCGGGCGTTGAAGACACCTGTGATCTGGTAGATGATGGCCTGCGGAGTCTGGCCCTCGATCCGTTCAATGGTGAACGTCTGACTCTTCCACATTTCCGTGCGCGTGATCGCCATCATCGCGATTGTAGCGGTGGGGCGTGAGTGGCCGAAGGGAAATGTGGATGCAGGGAATCAATGAGGGGACGAGAAAGCAGGGGACGAGGGGACGAGAGGACGAAGGGACTAGGGAACGAGGGACTAGAGACTAGGGAACGAGGGACCAGGGAACGAGGGACCAGGGAACGAGGGACTAGGGAGACACCGTTTGCGGATTCTTTTTGACCCTAGAGTTTTGTACGTAATACGTGAGGCGGGAGTTGCTTGGGGTGACTTCCTCCCACTCATCGCACGGTGAAGCTGTGCGATGAATGGGGCACAGCTTCGTGATCGGTACTCGTGGGAAGTATCGATGGGGTCGGGGGCTCGGATTTGGTCGGACCTGGAAATTGGCGGGTTGCGGGATCAGATCATCTTGTTGATCTGTGGCCGCGTTCTTCGGTTTCCTTTTTACCTTAAGAATCTGTACGTGATACGTGAGGCTAGCTTTTCGCCGCAGGGGCTAAAGCCCGCTTTCCTATATGGTGTCTTTCGGCACGACTAAAGTCGTGCCCTGACGCTTTTCGAGGTCTGGAGGTCTTTGTTCGCCAAGTCGTGATGGACGCTCTCCAGGTCTGGAGGTTCTGTTCTCCGGAGAATTTGCAGGGATTGGGTCTGGTTGTTTCTGGGTGGGAGCTTCTGGGCATCGGATTGTCGTGTTTTGTGTGGCGGGATCAGATCAGGTTGCAGTCTGCGGCCGCGTTTTTGTGTTTTCCTTTTTTTACCTTAAAAATTTGTACCTAATACATGTGGATAGGTTTAATGAGCCGGGTTCGGGCGGATCTCCGGGATGGGCTGGATTCCGGGCCTGATCCCCAGCGTTTCCCGCTGGTCTATTCTCGGATCTCCCTCCGGGAGATGGCCGGCTCCGTTCGAATGGTTCTGTTCCGTGGATTGCTTCTGGTTCGATGAATGGCCGCAGGCGGCGAGGAATTGAATTGCTTTCTGGTTGCCGGCGGCGGCGAGGCGAGCGATGGCCTGGTCGGAGGGTCGGCGGGTGACGGAGCCGGGCTGGGGACGGTCGATGATCTGGAAATGCTCGGGGCTCTGGGAACGCTCGATGGGTTGGGGCTGGGCGCTGTGGGATCTTTGGCGGAGCCAGGCTTTCTGTTTGGCTACGATCTGGCTGATGAGTTCGTCGGGCGTGCCGTTCTGCATGGAGTCGTAGAACTCATCGATGTCGAAAAGATTGGGCTCCCAGACATCGTCCTCGGGGCGCAGCGGTCCAATGGGGAGCGAGGCGCCGCCTGCCAATTGAATTTCTGTCATGAGCTTGGCGACGAACTTGAGCCCGTGCATGAAGGTGTCGGCTTCCGAGCGCTTGATGCGGCGTTCGGCCAGGGCGTTGAGGACGGCTTTGACGGCGATGACGACGCCGGGATTGTCGTTGAAGTCGGGCAGGCTGAAGGGCTGCTTCT
>Ga0207694_10000292_pt1 | contig 47087 bp, 64 predicted proteins | sample KBSC34metaG_FD_184353 | JGI IMG/M metagenome (GOLD analysis project Ga0207694, IMG submission 184353) | Corn rhizosphere microbial communities from Kellogg Biological Station, Michigan, USA - KBS C3-4 metaG (SPAdes) (version 2) | ecosystem: Host-associated > Plants > Roots > Rhizosphere > Soil... | reverse complement strand
TCGGCTCTTATGATGTAGTGGTGCAGGAGTTCTTTAACTCGGGAGGTAATGGGCCGACCGGAACTCAGACCGATATCACCGCGACTATCACCGCGAACGAAATCCACATTAGGGAGGCGACCTCCCTCTCGAATGGCTGCGATCCAACGCTTGTGGTCTGCGCGACTGTGAACGTTGATGCCCCCACGCTGACGAACCAGTTCAATAAAGTCCTTAACGCCGGCAACGTTCTTGGAAGCGAGACAATTAAATGCCGAACTGGTTGGTTCAATCCAACCGGCCTTGGCATGCGGTTTCGGCCCCCTGCGAATATTGACACCGTGGTGGGCCGTATCACGATCACGTCGGAGGTGGTTGATAATAACTCCGACGCGAATGGGAATCCGCGACTTGAGAATGGCTGCAAGATTGGCTCGCTATTAGTGGACGAAGCCCAATCGCTCGCTAAGTCTCTACCGTACGACTGGACCTATCTGTGGTTCACTGTGAACCAAACCGGAGTGACACCGACAAACTTCCTAGCCTATACTGCGGGCTCCGGCTCCGGTATGACGATAACCCATAACCGGGTCGAGTACGGGCCACTATCGGCCCCACTAGGGAATGCGCCAGCGGCGGGCAAAGCGTTCGTTCTACGGGTCAACGACCAATCCAACTACAACCACTTCGTGAACGTGGCGAAGGCCATCTCTGCGACGGGAGCCGGGAACAATACGATCATCGGCAACATTGCCGAGGGCCTGAACAACGACTTTATCGACACGGTGGGCTGTACGAACACCGTGACCGACAACTTCGGGACTAACTGGTCGCCCCTAGCGGGCAACCACGTCGATTCGATGCAGCACCTCGCCGCCGCGGGCGATCCGACCTGCGACTACGGCACCTATGCGCGCAACATCATGGTGCGTAACGCGAACTTGGCCGATCCCACAGGGGGGGACGCGCAGGGCGGCCCCTTCGCGAACAGCGTGCAGAACCCGCCCGCCTATCTGAACAACGCGGCGATTTGGGGCAACATCAACATCCTGACGCTCGCGAACAGCATTACGCTGACGTACTTCAACGCCCCGAACGTGAGTTCCAACACCGGCCTCATGGTGATCAATTCTGGCTTCTCGGGCGCGTTCACCTCGAAACTGAGCGTCACGGCCGGTAAGGGCGGCACGGACGCAGTCTTCGACCACAACATCTTCAATGCCTATGCGACAAGCGCGCAGGGCGGGACCGTCACCGGCTCCAACAACACACTGTCCGCCACGACCGGGGCCTATCAGGCGGCTTATCCGAGCTATGTGGCGGGGAGTAATCTGGGGCTCGTGAACCCCCACGCTGTGTCGCTGATGTTCACCCCGTCGTTCACCGGCACCGCACGCCACCTCGTGAGCGGCGTCTGGGACGGCACGTTTGACGGGTGGGCGACCCCCGCCGATAGCGCCGGGCAGGGCTGCTTCAACTTCCCGGTGCAGGTGTTCGATCCGAACAAGACGTGCGTCCAGCAAGGTCTGACGCCACTTCCTTAGGAGACCGAGATGCCAAGCAAATCCGCCGCTCAACACCGTCTAATGGAGGCCGTGGCCCACGACCCCAAGTTCGCGAAGAAGGCAGGGATTCCCGTTAAGGTGGGGAAGGACTTCGCCAAGGCCGATGCTGGAACCAAGCTCTACGGAAAGAGGGGAAAGTAGGATGCCGATGGAACTCTACGATCTTCCGGGGAGTGAGCCGGAAGACGAACCGACGATGGCCCCCTACTGCTGCCTCTACCTCGACGACGCGACCCTCAAGGCCCTTGGCATCGAGCGGGTTGTGACCGAGTTCCAGGCCGGGGAGGAGGTGGCCGTGATGGGCGTGGCAAAGGTGGTAGAGGTGGAAGAACGCCTCGGCTACGACGGCTCCCCGCGTCAATGTCTCGAACTCCGTTTCACCTCCCTTGGGGTGAGCGGAGATGAGAGCGAGGTGGAGGAAGAGAGCAAGGAAGCTCAGGGCGTCGGCGGCAAGTTGTACGGAGGCTAGGGTGACCTCGTCTATCGACATCTGCAATCGGGCGCTCTCCGAGGTAGGAGCGCGCTCCTCTATCACCTCGTTTGATGAAGGCTCGACGGAGAGCCTCGCGTGCCTCCTATGGTACGACCAATGTCGGCAAGAGCTTCTCCGCGCCGCGCCCTGGGGCTTTGCGCGTGGACAGGTCGTGCTTTCCCTCCTTGGCTCTCTCACCGACGATCCTCCCGCCTCCCCCTACCCCTGGAACTTTAAGTACCTCTATCCCGCCTCCTGTATCAAACTCCGATACCTCCTACCCCCCACTCCTACCAATCCCTCGAACGTGATGGGGTTGGAGACCGCGTGGGGGAGCTACTTCCGCCCCTCGCGCAATAACCGTTTTATCGTGGCGAATGAAGACGTGATAGGGGGCCAACGTCGCACTATCCTCTCAAACCTCTGCCAAGCGCAACTCGTCTACGTGCGGGACGTAACGGATGTGTCCTTGATGGACCTAGCGTTCCAAGGCGCGCTTCAGGCTCTTCTCTCCTACCGCCTAGTAATCCCGCTGAGCGGCAACGTAGGGATGCGGGGGGAGTTCAAGCAGGCTGCGATGGATGCTATCGCAATCGCCAAGGCCGCGGACGGGAATGAGGCTATGCCCACCACTGACCATACCCCCGACTGGATCGCGGCGCGGGGCGTGTGGGTGGACAACTTCATGGGTGGATGGGGTCCTGGTGGCCCACTAGCCGGGGACTGGCTCCTTGGCTGGGATAGCGTCTCTTGGGGGTCCTGAGTGGCAACCTCCATCATCCAATCATCTTTTGCGGCTGGGGAACTCTCCCAGAATCTCTTTGCTCGCGTGGACCTCGATAAGTACCACACCGGCGCGGCGCTGATGAGGAACTTCTTCGTGGACTATCGTGGGGGAGCCAGTTACCGCACGGGGACCGAGCTAATCGAGCGCACTAAGAGTGCTAGCTACGCCGCGCGCCTAATCCCCTTCATCTTCTCCCAGACCCAATCCTACGTTTTGGAGTTAGGGGATCAATACATGCGGTTCTACTCGGATGGGGAGAGGTTGCTAAACGCTACCAAGCCTATCCTAGGGATTACCCAAGCCAATCCAGGCGTGGTAAATGTCACCGGCCACGGGTACACCACAGGTACCTCCGTCTACCTCACGGGCATTGGGGGAATGGTTTCCCTCAATGATCAAACCTACCTCATCGTAAACGTGGACGCGGACCACTTCTCCCTCACCGACCTTGAGGGGAACGCAATCAACACTTCTCTCCTTCCGGCCTACACCTCCGGGGGGACCGTGGCGAGTGTGTACGAGATTGTGACGCCTTGGGCCACCGCCGACCTCCGTAAGCTAAAGTTCACCCAATCCGCCGATGTGATGACGTTCACGCATAACTCCTATGCGGTCCAGAACCTAGCGCGGACGGGACCGGGAACTTTCACCCTCACCCCAGAGATCATCGGCCCGACACTCCCCGCACCCACGGGAGCCTCGGCAGGCACCACTGTGGCGGGCACCCTAATCTACCAATACATCGTGTGCGCGGTGGAGGCCAACGGTACGCGAGGCACGCCCTGTCTGTCTTTTTTCGCCGCGTCCAAGGCCCTCGATCCTCTGGCCACAACCCCCGTCGTCATCGAACTCGACTGGCTCCCCGTCACCGGCGCGGACCACTACGACGTGTTCAAGACAGGCCCGGTGCCGAACTCCGCAGCCAACCAGCCCACGGTGTTCGGCTACATCGGCTCCTCCAAGATCGGCTCCTTTAACGACAACAATATCGCGCCGAACTATTCCGATAACCCGCCGGAGTTTAAGGACCCGTTTGCCTCCTCGAACTACCCCGGCTGCGTGACTTACTTCCAACAGCGGCGGGTGTACGGCGATCTCGTGACCTCGCCCGAGGAGATGGATTTCTCCAAGATCGGCGCGTACTCCAACTTCGATACCTCCTTCGCCTCACTCGACTCCGACGCTATCCAAATCGCCATTGCTTCCCAGCAGGTGAACGCGATCCAGTCGATGGTGGCGACCTCGACGGGATTGGTGGTGCTAACGACGGGAGGGGCATTCCTAGTCTCCGGCGGGAGCCCGCAAGCCGCGGTCACCCCCTCCAATATCACCGCGCTCCCCCAAGCCTCGACGGGCGCGAACGACCTCCCGCCCATCCGCGTGAACTACGATATCCTCTTCATGCAAGCCAAGGGTTCAACGGTTCGGGACTTCGCATTCAACTTCTACACCCAATCCTTCTACGGCTACGACCGCTCAGCTCTCTCCAACCATCTCTTCTTCGGTCACCAGTTCAGCGAGTGGGCGTGGGCGGAGGAGCCATTCAAGATGATTTGGGCGGTGCGGGATGATGGGAAAATGCTCTCTCTCACCTACGTCCCCGAGCAAGAGGTGTATGGTTGGGCGCAGCACGACACGCAGGGACTTTTTGAGAGCGTGTGCGTGGTGCCCGAGGGCCAGGAGGATGCAGTCTACGTCGTCGCCCGGAGGCAGAAGGGCAATATCCTCGTACGCTACGTCGAGCGCGTGGCTTCGCGGAAGTTTATCCGTGTGGAAGATGCGTGGTTCGTGGATTGTGGGGTGGGGACCGAACTCACCCGCCCGAATTTTGGGTTCTCGGTGGTGGCGAGTGCGAACGTTGCGGGGACCCCGGCCACCCTCACTGCGCTTACGGGCACGCCCTTCGATTCCTCTTGGATAGGGCAAATCATTTGGCTCGACTCCGGCGGGAAGCTAGAAATCACTGCGCTGGTGAGTTCCACCCAAATCACCGCGATCATCCGCCAGCCCTTGGGTGACATCCTTCCCGGCGGCCAATCCAACGACTACGCGCCGGTGGACGCCGGAGAGTGGGAGGTGGGACCGCAGTTCCAGACCTTCGGAGGGCTTGAGCATCTCGCCGGGCACCCGGTTTCCATCCTCGCGGATGGAAGCGCGTTGGACCCGCAGGTAGTGACCTCCGAAGGGACCATCTTCATCCCCACGCCCGTCTCCAAGTGCGTGGCGGGGTTGAGCTATCAAGGTCAACTCCAATCCCTATACCTCGACATCGGCGACCCGACAATCCAGGGCAAGCGGAAGAAGATTACGGCTATCACCGCAAGGCTCGATAAGACTCGCGGGCTCAAGGTGGGGTTGGACTTCAACTCCCTCGTGGGGATGAAGGAAGTTCCTCCCGCGAACTACACACCGCCCGCCCCGCTCCTCTCCCAAGACGAGCGCGTGAACCTCCGTGGAGGGTGGAATGAGCAAGGGCAGGTTTGTGTGCAACAGGACTACTGCCTCCCAGCCACCGTCCTCGGCCTAATCCCCGAAGTCACCTTCGGAGATACCGGCAAATGAACCTCATCATCCGAAAGTACCGCGATGGCGACACCATCCAGTTGCGACCGCTTGACGAACGGGGGGTGCAGATGTGCGGCGTTGAGCCGAAAGATGCACTTTCGCTCTCCGTCGCGCTGTCTCATGAACACTTCGTATATGAAGTTGATGGAGAGGTTGTCGCCGCTTGGGGATACGCGAGCCACGGGTTTGCTAGCTCTCGTGTTTACGGATGGCTCCTCACGTCCCCCGCCGTCGAACAGTATCCCACCCATTTCCTTCGCGCCTCGCGTCGGGCGGTTGATAGAGTTCTGCAACTCTTTCCGGCAATGGAGGTCTCCCCATTGAAGGAACATCGGATTAGCCAAATGTGGCTGACGTGGCTGGGGTTCAAGTTCGTGGGGGAGACTGACCTCGCCTACGTGTTGGAAAGGACGAGATAGATGCCCTTTTTGGCAGCGATCCCAGCGGCCTTTGGGGCCGTGGCGGCGGGGACGGCAACCGCCGCGCAAGTAGCGTTGGCAACGGGCACGGTGGCCGTCGGCCTCTCGACCGTGGGGGCGGGCGTGGCCGCCTTCTCCGCATTCAAGCAATCGCAGTTCCAAGCTCAGGTGGCGAAGAACAACGCCCTCATCGCGAAGAATAACGCGGACTCCTCACTGATGAGTGGGCAGGCGGCCGAGAGCGCCTCGCGGATGCAGACCTCCCTCCGCGTGGGACAGGCGCTCGCGGCGCAAGGGGCGAACGGGGTGGACGTGAATTTCGGTTCCCCGGCGGCGGTGAGGGGCTCCCTCATCAACGAAGGGGACCTAGACGCTCTCACCATCCGCCATAACGCGGCGGTGAATGCCCTTGGATATATCCAACAGTCCCAGGACTTTTCCGCAACGGCCCGAGCCGATCAACTGGCGGGGGCGAATACTCTCGTGGGGGGTACGCTAAATGCGGCCTCCACGCTGATTGGGGGCGCGAGTTCCCTCTACGGCAAGGCCGCCGCGTTGCAGATGAGCGGCGCGTCCGCTCCGAAGGGGTAGAAGGATGGCCCAGGTTCCGCAACCCCAGGGTCCGAGGGTTCTTCCCTCCGAAGGAGCCCTACCACCTCAGCAGATCAACGCCCCCGCAGCCGCGTTTGGCGGACCCGTGGGACAAGGGCTTGAAGCCTTCGGTGCGTCCGTTGACAAGGCGTCGGATGTGCTGTTCCAACACGCTCAAGCGATGCAGGCGTTGACGAACAAGGCCAACTCGGACCAAGCCTCCATCTCCTTCGCGGAGCAGGCGAACGCGGTTGCGTCGAAATATCAGACCACAGCCCTCGGCGCGAATGCATTGCCGAACCTCGACCCCGCGATTGCAGAGATTGACAAGGCGCGGGCGGAGGCACGCAAGAGCCTCACCAACCCCATGGCCATCTCCATGTTCGACGCGGACACGCGGAGGACGCAATTCAACCTCGTGGGGGAGATGCGCCGTCACGCAGACGCACAGCAGAACCAGTACATTGTGAAGTCCTCGCAGGATCGCGTGGCCAGCGCCGGGGACCTCTTCGCGGCTAACCCCACCAACCCCGCGTTTGAGAAGGAGTTCCTCGACATCTCCAAACGGGAGAGCACTTTCCTGGCGTTGCATCAAGGGCTCGACCAGCCCGGCGACGACACCCACGCGAAGGATATCGCCCTGAAGGTGCAAGGCCAATATTATTCCGAGGCCGCGAAGGCGATGGCGGTTAGCGACCCCAACGCGGCGTACAACTTTATCACTTCCCGCCAGAACTTCATGGACCCCAAGAGTTATTCCAACGCGCTAGCCTCCCTTAAAGCGCCGATGATGGCGAATGACGTGGCTGCGATTGGGCATATGGCGGCGGGGGAGGCTCTTGGAACGGGGACGGTGGAGAACGTCCGCGCCAACCCCTCTACATTCTTCTCTCAACTCGTGCCGGGAGTGACGATCACCTCGGGGGCGCGAAATCCCGAGCACAACGCGGAAGTGGGAGGGGTCCCCAACTCCGAACACATTCCCGGCAACGGGATGGCCTACGACCTCGTGCCCCCGAAGGGGATGACGATGGATCAACTGGCCGCGCAACTCAAGGGACTCGGGGCGCATCAGGTTCTCAATGAGGGGGACCACGTTCATGTTGGGTGGAGCGCGGACCAACTCACCGCGAATGGCCAACTTACCTCCACCGATCTTCGCTCCCGTGCGGGACAAGCTGAGGAGCGGGCGCGGGAACTCGCCGCACAGAAGTACCCCGGCCTTCCTATAGTCCAGGACGAGGCTGCGCGGAACGCGAGGACCTTCGTCCTTCAACAAGCCGACGCGCAGGCGAACGTGGAGAGTGATGCATTCCAAGGGCTCCTCGGCCAGATTCAAGCGGGGCAGATTGGGGATAAGCACTCCCTACTGGCCTCCTCTCCCGATGCGATCACAGCGTATAACTCCCTCCGCCCCTCCCAACAGAAGGCCATTGACGGTGCATTGCGGGTGACGGGAAACGAACTCACACCCCAGCGCCAGTCCAACATCGTGCAGGTTGAGGGCCTCTTGGCGAAGGCCAAGGCCGGAGACCCCTCCACCTTCCTCTCCACCGACCTCGCTTCCATCGACCTCCCGACCTCCTCGCGCCTCGCGTATGAGAAGGCCCAGCAGGATATCCGTAACAAGCCCGGCAACATCGATCCGCAGGCGAAGTATCTAAAGCAAACCATCCAGTCCCCCGAGTTCCGCTCGACCCTTAATGCCCTTAAGATTAAGCCCAACACCCCCGACTACTACCACCTCCTCGGGAGCGTGCAGGCGGAGAAGGAGGCGTGGGACGCAAGCAATCCGGGGAAGGTGCCGGATGCGAAGGCCCAGTTTGGCATCCTCGCCCGCGCGAGCGCACTAACTCCCCAACACAACGAGTTCCTGGGAATCAATCTTGGGAAGACCGAGCCCAAGGCCGCGTTCGCGGTGAGCGATGAGGAGGCCAAGGCCGCGACGGAGTATCTCACGGCCCACGGCCTCCCGGTGAACGAACTCAACGTCGCGCACCTCGTGCATGGGAACCGAATCATCCAACGGGAGCGCGCGGGTGGCCGATAAGTTCGACTTCGATGCGGTGTTGCAGCGGCAAGCGGCCTCTAGTGCGGCGCAGGGAGCGGGTATCTCTCCCGATGACGCGGTGTCGGCCCTCCGCACCCAACCCCTCACGGGCGTGCCCGCGAATGTGGGGATGGGGGACGCCTCCACGCTCGCTGCGCAGGCTCAACAGAAGCAGGATACGGCGGTCCTGGGGACTAGCGCCCCCGTCCGCTCCTTCGTCGCCAGCGATCCCGCGAAGGCCGCTGCGGTCTCCGGCGACTACGCGCCCCTTGCGCGCCTCGGCCAGATCACCTCCCAATTCATGGCCACGCGAGGGCATGATTTCATCCAGCCGTATAAGGAGTTCTTCGGAACCTACGGAACCTTGCTTCACGGAAGTGAGCAAGAGAAGCTTCAAGCCGCAGACCAACTCGGCATTCTCTACGCCGCACAGAAGCTCATCACCGAGCCGTTCTCCAATCTCCTTGCGGCTCCCACGGCGAAGGCGCTAACGAAGCTGAGCGGGGGGACGACGGATGAAGAGGAGCAACTCCGGCAGGGCCTCAATTTCGCGGCGTTCGCGGCGGCCCCCGCTTTGCGGCTGGGGCGCACTCCTACCACTCGCCCCCCAATCACCGATCTTGGCGAAGCGCAAATCGTTCGTCCCCCGCGTTTGCCCAACCCCAACGCGCCCGAGAGCGGCTTCACTGAGGCGCAGTTCGAGGACCTTCATCCGACCTCCTCCCCTGCCGCTGCCCAACTCCACTCCTTCCTCGCGAACGCGGACGCCGCGCATGTGGAGGCGATTCAAGAAGCAATCACCAACACCGCTACCCACTCCCGCGCTCCAGAACTCACGCAGGACTTCCTTGAAAATCACACCCTCGCCCACGGGCAGGAGGTGGCGATCCCCACGGATGTGGTGGCTAAGCTGTGGGACGAGGGGCACGAGGTCTTCGCCGCGCGGCAGGACGAAATCCAACAGGCGATGGCGACGGGGGGTGAGCTTCGCGTGCCCTTGTCCGAGTACCTAGTCGAGACGGCAGGTAAGCCCTTTGCAGAGGAGCTAAACAGTGCGACGCGGTTCCGTGAAGGAGGTGTTAGCCAAGAAGAGGCTAAAGAAATACGCCCGGATCAAGAAGTGGGAGAGGGAGCACCCGCTGGGGAACCAAGGCAAATCCAAGCCAAAGTCCCAGAGGATTTGGCCTCCCCTGACACCGAGGCCGCAGTCCGAACCATAGCGGCGAATGCGAGTCAAGCGGTCCAGCAAGTCTTCCGGGAGATGGGCCTCTCGCAACTCTTCCAAGACCCCAAAGCTCTCGGGCTCACCAAGGGCCAGATGGAGCGGTACTCCTCGATGGTTGAGGAGGCCCAAGCCGCGATCCACGACCGCATCTTGCAGAAGACCTACAACCAACTTCGGCGAGAGAGGACGCCGGAGTGGAAGGCGGAGGTGGAGGGCCAAGCTGCGCTCCTTATCCCTCAGATCGAGGCCCTCCCCGCCGTGCGGGCGATGCGCCAACTCTCCCAAACGGGCTTTAAGCTCGACCGGGACCTCGTGTCCAACTTCTTCCCAGAGCCCGCCTCGCGGTTGCCCTCTTCCGTCGTTCGCAACAATGGGAACCACCCCGATGAAGTTGCTGACTTCCTTGGATACTCTAGCGGAGGACAACTTGTATCCGACCTCGCGGATTTGGGTAGCGCCATCAAGGCCAGTGGGGCGCGGAACCTCAATGAGTTCGTTAAGCTCCAAGCCCAGCAAGCCGCGGAGGCCGCCGCCCGTTATCATCTCGGATACGACGTTTCTCCGGCCTCCCTCCTCGAAGCTGCGCGGGAAGAGATGGTGGCTCCTGAGATTGCTGACCTTCTGGCGGAGGACCTAAAGGGCTTCGCCGAAGCGAATGGGCTCCCGTTCTCGCGGGGGGATGTGGAGTACCTCGCGAAGGACGCGTTCGGCAAGTTGCCGGTGAAGGAGGCGATTAAGCCCAAGGAGTTCGCGGAACAGGTGCGGCGGGTGGGAAACCGGGCCGAGGCCGCTATCGCGGACGGGAACCCCATCAAAGCCTTCCAACTCAAGCAACAGCAGTTGATGCAGTACCTCCAAATGCGGGAGGCGTTCAAGTTCCAGAAGGAGTTCGCGCGGGCGGATAAGGGGATGCGGACGCTGGCGAAGAAGCCGGTGCATTCCCGGATGGATCAGACCACTCGCAATCACCTCCGGCTGATTGTGGAACAGATGGGCTACCCGCTGCGGCTAGGGAAGTTTGAACACCCGCTTGTACCTCTTAAGGGCCAGACCCTCTCGGACTTCGTGCGGGGGGCGACTGCGGATGGCCTCCCTCTCTACCAAACCTTCGTGCCCTCCCTCGCCCCCGACGGCATCCGCAACCTAAGCGTGGATGAGTTCCAGGACGTGGACTCGATGGTTAAAAGCCTCTCGCAATACGGCCGGGACCTCAAGACGGCGGTGGTGGATGGGAAGAAGGTCGCGCTCTCGGAGCTTGAGCAACAAGTCCGAGAGAACGCCACGGCTATTGGCCGCCCCTACACCGCAGGAGAGGCCCAGCTAGGGAAGGGTCCGGTGGAGTTGTCTTTGTCGCCAGAGGCGCGCCAGCGGATGATGCGGAAACTTGCCGGTGGGCTCGGTAGGTTTGCTCGCTCCCTCGGGGCTGCAACCACGCGTCCCGAGGTCCCCCTCTTCTGGTTGGATCGGGAACAGAACGGTCCGTTGATGCGGAGCATCGTGAATCCTCTCAACGCCGGGACCTACTACAAAGCGGAGAAGATCAAGGCTTTTTCCGACGCGTTCAAGGCGTTTGTGAAGGAGCAGCCGAAGGGATGGGTGGACTCCCTCTCCAACCGCGTGAATGTGCCGGAGTTGACGTATGGACGGGATGCGACGGGTACGCCGGTCCCCTGGCTTAACGACAAGGGTAATGTGATTCGCGCGGCTCTCCACTTCGGGACCGAGGATAACTTCGCCAACTTGGTTGAGGGCTTCGGCTGGGAGCCCCAAACCACAATCGACGTCATCAACCGTGAGATGACAGCGGCGGATTGGAAGTACGTGCAGTTCCTTTGGGATCAAGCGGATTCGCTGTGGCCCGAGGTGCAAGCACTCTATCGAGAGACGGTGGGTCTTGCCCCCCCAGAGGTCCCTGGCCATCCGGTTCCCACCACCACGGCGGGTACCCTACGAGGTAAATACTGGCACCTCGACTATGATTGGAACGCACTTGGAGAATACTCCACAGACGAAGGCCCCGTGCAAGTTCAGGACCCTATGGCTCTGGGCGAGAGTGAACTCTTCGGGAGCAAGTATCGGGTGGCCACTCCCCCTAATGGGAGCATTAAGCAGAGGACGGAGTTTCGCGGGCCACTCAATCTGGATCATGCCACCCTTCACCGGGAGTTGGAGTCCGTCATTCACGACCTCGCCTTTCGGCGACCCCTCATCCAAGCTACAAAAGTTCTCCGGCAACCTGGCGTCAGGAATGCCATTCGGGAGAGCCTCGGGCCGGAGTACCTCGCCTCCTTCAACGATTGGTTCCAACGCGTCGCGAGAAGTTCCTCCTACGACCAGACTGCATTGAGTGGAATGGCGGCGAAGGTACGGGGGTTGCGGAGAAGGTTCACTACCGTGCAGATTGGATACAACGTTCTGACGATGGCGCGGCACGGGGGGATCGCTCTCTCCCACATGACGGGGGAGGCGGGCTCGCACCTCGCCGGGGCTGTGGCAGACCTCCTACGCGATGGGGAGCATTGGCAAGAGTTCGTGGACAAGAACTCTGGGGAGGTGCGTAACACCCTCTTCTCCCTCGACCGGGATATTCGCGAGACCCTTGAGCAACATTTCGTTCGTGACGGGTTCGTGGGGGGCTGGAACTACCACGCGACCACGATGTTCGCGATCATCAAGCGAGTGGAGGCGCAGGCGACGTGGCTAGCAAAATACCGGGAGGTGTTTGAGGGTGGGGCAAGCCACGAAGATGCGGTAGCCCTGGCGGATAAAGCCGTGCGGGACACTCAGGGCTCGGGAACCGTGGTCAACCTCTCCGCGCTCCAATCTGGGGATGGCGGGCTCGGCGGAGAGGTGCTCAAACTCTTCAACATCTTCACCGCGTTTGAGAACACGGCGACCAACCGCGCGTGGACGATCATCCGACGGCAGCAGAAGATTGGGGAACAGCGGAAGCTCACGCGAGGCAAGCCCTCTGGCAGGGGTTTCGATGGTTTCGCGGATGCGGGGGATGCAGGAGCTCGGAGGGACTCCCTCCGCAATAACGCCCAACTCCTGGCCTTCTTCGTAATCCCCGCCGTGTTCCTCACCGCGTTGGATGAGGTGACGGGGAAGCATGGACAGACTTTCACCCAACGGCTCTTAGCGCACTTCATACAAGGGGCGTTGGGGGGGACTATCCCCGGAGGGAACATGCTCGCGGAACTCCCGACCGCCGTGCGAACCCACGGGCGGGACACGGGCGGGGACGATCCCGTGGTCTCGATGCTTAAGAGTGTGGGGGGCGCGGTTTCCGCTATCGCGGATAAGGTCCAGGGCAAACCTATCGCGGACCACAAGTGGGTCCAGCACTCCATCGAAACGGCAGGCTACACGATGGGACGGGAGGGAGTGGCGGTCAAACCTCTCGCCCGCGCGGGGCAGTTCGCATACGACAAATCCAAGGGCAAGACCCCACCGGGTCTTTGGAATGATCTGAGGGGCATCCTCTTCGGCTCCTCGGCGGTGAAGGAACAGGGCAACAAGTCAACCTCAGGGGCGCAATATAAATGACGATTTCCTCGCAGATCACGTCCATTGTCTACCCCGCGAATGGGGTTCAGACGGCGTGGAACTTCAACTTCCTCATCCCTAGCGATAGCGCGGGTAACGCGTTAGTGCAAGTGTTGGTGGAGAACTCGGATGGAACCTCCGCGATTCTCGTCCCCTCCTCCTACTCCATCTCGGGCGTGGACAATCCGACGGGCGGGACGGTGGTGTATCCCCTCACGGGCTCTCCGCTCCAAAGCGGCCAAACCATCGTTATCATGCGCGCGGTGCCGTACACGCAACTCACCGCCGTGAGCGATCAAGCTTTCTTCCCCCACACCGTCGAAGATGTGGCTGACTGGCTCACGATGCAGACCCAGCAACTAGCGGAGGTGGATGCGCGGGCGCTTCAATTTCGGCCGGGGGATGCGGGTGTTGGATTCCTCCCTCCGGTAAACCTACGGAAGGGATTGGTGCTGGGGTTCGATGCGACTACCGGCGCTCCAGTTGCGGTTGCTAGTGGTGGAGGTGGTGGGGGCTCCTCAGCGTGGTCCGCGCTGACGGGGGTGCCGAACATCATCTCTGCCATCGACGTCCTCACGCCCGCGAGCGGGCAGATTGTTGAGTTCCTCTCGGGCACGACTGCGCACATGATCGCTACGCCATCATTCGCGCAGAACTTCTCCTTTGCGGCGTTGACGGGGGTTCCAGGGAGCATCTCATCCCTAGCGGCCGGCATTCCCGCAAGTGGACAAATTTGGGAATACCTTGGACCCTCCTCCGGCCACTTCATCGCCACGCCGAGCGGCGGAGGAGGGGGCGGCAACGTGAGCGGGCCGGGCTCCGCAACGGTGGGGCACTTGGTAACATGGAATAGCGGGGCGGGGACGCTGATCGCGGACTCGGGGTGCCTACCAAGCGCCAACGGCTACTCCCTCATCTCCGCCGCGAACTACGCAGCGATGCGGGGATTGCTGGGGATCGGAGCGTTAGGGCTCCTCGGGGACCTTTCCACAGTTCTCCTCGCTGGGGCGGGCCTCGCGATTAACACCACGGCAGGGGTGAGTACGCTCTCGGTGAGTTCCACACCCTCCGCGAATACCTGGGACCCGGCGAATAAGAGCGCGAATATCACGCTATCGGGGGGGAACCAAACGGCCACGGCAACCTCTTCGGCAGCGTTCAACGGCGTACGGGGTACCCAAAGCAAAAACGGATTGAAGGTCTATTTCGAGGTAACGATCACTCCCACCTCGTTCCTAGATGATACATTCGTGGGGTGCCAACCTTCCGGGGTGTTGGTTACAGGGACCGTGCCCGGCGGTCAAGGAGGATCGAACCTTGGGTGGGCGGTTTCTGACTCTGGGGTGGTGTTTGCAGTGGGGGGGAACTACCACGCGGTGCAGGGAAGCACCAACTGGACCGCGGGTCCCCGCGCATTGACGTGGCAGATCGCTGTGGACATGGCGGCTGCGAAGGTGTGGGTCAAGCCGGTCTCTGGAACGGGGAGCACCAAGTGGAATAATATCACGGGAGCCGATCCGGCAACGGGTGCCGGGGGGCTGGCGTTCAACTCTGGGACGGACTTCTTCACTTGGGCGGGTCTCTCGATTGATGGGGCTACAGCGAGCGCGGTGAGCAATACGGGGGGGTCCTCGTTCTTGGGATCGATTCCAACGGGCTTCACAGCGTGGGATAGCGCGGCGGCCACCCCTGGCGTGACAACCGTTAACGGGCGGGCTGGGGCGGTGTCCCTCACTGGAACCGATGTATCTACGGGCCTCGGTGCGGTGTTGAATAACGGGACCACCGGCAAGCTCGCGGCGGGAACCGGCGTTACCTTCTCCTACAATGGGGGAACGGATGTGCTCACCATCTCCGCGCCGGGGGGTGGGAGTGGAGTGAGTTCCTTCAACGGACGTAGCGGAGCGGTGAGCTTTGGGGCCGGGGATGTTGCTCCGGTGCTCTCTGCGGGGAGTGGGATCACTCTCAATAACCTCGGCGCGACGGTGCAGATCAGCGCCACGGGTGGGGGTGGGGGCGGAGTCCCTATCAACTACAACGGCGCGGCGGAGAACTCGATCACGACCGCACAGAGTGCCACCACTAACACCACGAACCTGAATAACCTCATCTCGACACTGAACACGGCGGGGGGCGGGACCATTTGGATCAACGGCTCTGGCGCGTATAACATCAACGGCACGATCAACCTCAAGTCCAACGTGAATATCATCATGGACGCGGGAGCGTGGCTGACGTGGACCGGCGCGGCGGGAGGGACGATGGTCGCCTCCTCGATTACCGCGGTTCTCGTCAACTGCACGTTGCGGCTGAACTTGGATGAGGGAACCTCCTTCACCGGCACCGCCTTCTTCCTCCACTCAGCGCAGTACAACGATATCATTGTGGAGGCGCAGGGCTTCAATTCCGGCTCGATCTTCGCGCAGATTTGGGCGGACTCGACGGCAGGGGAGCACCCACATGGGGGTAGGAATACGGTCTTTAACCGCTTCACCTTCCGCCACCACGGCCAGTGCCAGTATGGGATCATCATCAACGGGCTCACCTCCGGGTTTGGGGGGCAGGCGCAGGGGGTCACGGACAACGAGTTCCGGTCCTGCCAGTTCAACGACGTGGTGTTCCGAGGTATCAAGATCAACGAGTGGGCCGACACGAACACGTTCTCGGGGAATACCTACGCGGGGCTCTCCGGCTTGAACGGCATCGGCCTCGTCATTAACGAAGGGAGGACGAATAACTACTCAGTCTACAATACGGTGTTCCAGCACTTCGCAATCGACACGTTCGGAACCGGCCTCAACCGGAAGGGCGTGGTGCTGTTTGAGAGCAAGATGATTGTGATTAACCAGTACTTCCAAGACCCGCAAGCTGAGGCGGGGGCGTTTACCAACACGGCGGGGCTCAGCTACCTCATCAACATGTGTGACCCCGGCGCGAATACGATGACTCAGCATTACCTGGGGTGGACTTCCGCTACCCCGTAGCCCAAGGAGAAAGACTATGGCGATGAACGTTGACGATGAAATGGCCAAGTTGGTCGGGAGGCAAATCACTACGGTGGTGACGCTTCAGTGCCAACTCGGCGCGGTGAGTGAACAACTCGCCATATGCCAACAGGACTTGGCGAAGGCCAACGAAGACAAGGAGGCCGTGAGTAAGCAGCTAGAGGAGGTGCAGAAGGAGTTGGAGGACCTCAAGAACCCTCCGGTGGAGGCGATAGCAGGGCGGGCGCACCCACTTGACACGGCTCCGCCCACCCCTGTGGACGGTGCCCCGTGAACGCGGCGACCTATACAGTGGACCTCACCCCGCTAGTGACGCAGGTTATCGCGCCGCTAGCGGTGGCGGTCCTCACGCCTCTCGTCTCCTGGGTGTGTTGGAAGGTGCTCGAACTCCTCCACATCAAGGTCGATCAGGCGCAGGCCCAGACGTTGGAGACCGCGATCCAAAGCGGGATCAACTTCGCGGTGAGCAAGGCGGAAGACCTCAGTGAGCCATACTCCAAGGTCCAGGTGAAATCATTCGTGGTGAAGACCGCCGCGAATTATGTGCTACCGAAGGTGCCGGGGGCGCTAGCCAAACTCGGAGTGACTCCCGAAGGTTTGGAGCAACGCATCGAGGCCCGTTTACCCCCGATCCCCAACGCGAACGTTTTAACCGGCGGGGCCGACGAAGCCCCCCATTGAGAGAAGGAGAAAGCCCATGAAGACTTTGATGTTGTTGGTCGCTACGGCGGTTGCGCTGGGAGGGTGCGCGTCCCTCCCGAAGGTGGACCCCGCGACCATCAAGGCCGCTAGCGACGCGTTCATCGCGAACGGGTGCCGGGGTTCGGCGTCGTTCTCGGCGGGGGGAGCGACCGCTGCGGGGGCCTCGCCGGGCTCCGCACATGCGGAGTTCACCTTGGCGGGGGCGTGCGATCCGGCGAACGCCCCGCACCCCACACCGCCTACTCCTCAGCCAGTGGCCCCCGCTCCGTAGCTCTGCCGGGGGCTCACAGTGAAAGAGAGTACGGTTATTGTGGCCCTCTTGGGGCTTGTGGGTACGCTCGCAGCAGCGTTCATTGGGGCGTGGGCGACGATGCGAGCGCGCTCCAAGAACGGACCGGCGGCTACACAAGGCGCGATTAACGACGGGTTCACACGGCTTAGTGACGCCCAAGAGGCTCGGATCAAGAAGCTTGAGGACGATCATCGGGAGTGCGAGGCGCGGCACTTGGTTCTTGAGGGGGAGATGCGCGCGCTTCGACAGTATGTGAGGAGTTTAGTGAACATCCTCAGGCGCTACGGGATTCCTTTCCCGCCGAACAGGTGGGTGGATGAGCCCCCGATGATCGAGTTGCCCGCCCCCGCGCGGGAGAATGAGGATTCTTCCTGACGACGTTTGCCCGACGACAGGGAGTTACTTGGGGGGGTTGGCTTTGGCCGCCTCCCTTTCTTTTGCGCGGCGCGTGCGGAAGACAGACCATGGTTCGGTGAGGGAGGAAGCGGTGTACGTTAGGGGGCCATGGCGGTCGGGGTGGCCTTTGCGTTCTTTATCGAGACGGAAACGGTTCTTACCGAGGATGTGGCGATCCCAGATACCTATGGCGCGGTTGCGTGTGATACCAAGTTCCTTGGCGATCTTGGCGAAGGAGAGAGGGCGCAGAGTCGCGATCTTCTGCGCAAGGATACGGTTCTCAGCCTTCCACGGCATCGGGGTCGTCCTCTTGGGGCAAAGAACCCAAGCGCAGCAGCATCGCGCGGCGGATCACGGGGTCGAACTCCGCGAGGCGAATCATAGCGTGGGAGGGAGGGGGGAGGTCGGAGAATGGGACCACAACTTTCTCCTCTGGCACTTTATCCTTCCCGACATAGCGCCTCTTCTGTTGCACCTTGTTCCTTGCGCGGATGGTGGTGATGGTGCCGTAGGGGAGGTGGGTGCGATGTTGGATTTCGCAAGGCGGGAAGCCTTCGCGCGAGAGGCGAACCACCTCGGCTTCGATTTCGGGAGGAGTGCGGCGGCTCATCAGAACATCGCCGGGGTTTGGCCGTTCATGGCCATTGGGATGAACTCGGCGTCGTTACCCTCAGTCCCCGCCACGCGGCGGAAGAAATCGGCTGCGATTGCCACTTGGACGATTCGCTCGATAGAGTGGGAGGCCACGCGGGAATGGAGGAACTCGTAGAGCACGCTAATGTGAACGGGTTTCTTGGACTTGACGTGCAGGAGCCAACAGTGGTTGCGCAACTCCTCGTGGATTTGCCCGTCCTCGTGGGACACCATGTCCTTAAAGATTTCAGGCATCTCGCGCTCGGCGCACTTAAGCCAGGAGAGGGCGGTGTGGAAGTCCTCCTCTTGCACGTCGGGGCGTTCGTCGGAGAGGGCAGCTATCATGCAAAGTTTCCCTAAATGGAGCCAGCGGCGTGTGACGTAGTGGGTGAGACGGTTATGGAGGGGCGCACCGTTCTTTTGGTTCAGGCGGAAGTCGTGGAGAAGGCGTTGGGCTTCGGGGGTCCAGATCATGGGGCCGACCCTCTCTCCCAGACGGCGGAGGCCAACGAGTAGCTCCTCCTGCACTTTGTCGTCCACCGGGATTTCATCGAACATATTGACGGGGATGATTTCGTCGGCGGAGTAGACCATAATCACGCGGGCCATAAAACCCGAGCCCCACATCTCGTTGGAGATTGTGTGCCCTAGGTTGTGGGTCGCGGTGCCCATGATGAAGGAGATGCCGGGGGCCACGATGGCTTCGCCTTTATTGTGCGTGCGCTTCTTCTCCTCGTTCACGGCGGGGCAGTCGAAGAGGTCGGTGAGTAGGCCGGTGAGTTCGAAATCATACTTCGACATAAAGTTGGCCAGTTCGCGGATGGAGAGGGTGAGGAAGTGGTAGTCGAAAGGGCGGCCATTGAGGAGGACGCCTTTGGCGGCTTCGTTGAGAGCATCGAGGAGGGCTTGCTTGGAGAGGTCGTTGGGGGCTACGGTGACGGAGCCGCTTTTGCGGAGGAGTTCGGAGATGGGTTCGATGGCTTGCGTTTTTCCTACTCCCGGAGGCCCGACAAGAAACACGAACACGTTGGGATAAAGTTTGTTTCGTCCAAAGTTGGTCCACACCCGCCGTTCGACAGCAGCGCCAACTGCATGTATGGCCGCCCACAAGCGGAACACGTAAGGTGTGGGGAGGTCCTTAGTATAAGACAGAGCGAGGTCAACAAGTCCGCTAGCTCCTGGCGGTAGTTCTGCGGGTTCATCATCTTCCTCCAAAAGCGCGTGGGACTGGTCGAGAGAGCCAATCACCAAGCCGGGGGTGGGCGGGGTCGATACGGGCGCGGTTGTCTCCTCCGCTCCATTTAGTGAGTCCATCTGGATTGCCGTCCTCAAAGGTCCAATTTGCCCTGTTGGGGTCTTTGTCTTTGTAGCCCCAATTGAACCCGGTGACGAACTCTCCGGGGATGGTGACTGCAAGCTCCTCCGCGCCCCTGCGGAAGATGAGTGGCGTGCGCTCGAACTCAGAGTTCACTTGGTCAATCACGTAGGGCAGGTTGGACTCACTGAGGGTGGCGGGGTATTTAGTCTGGAATAGAAAGGCGTCGTGGTTTTGGAGGAGGAGTTGGATGGGGAGGTGGTTGGGGTGGATGGGAGAGAGCAGGGTGCGCTCCCAACAGCGGTAGAGGATTAGGTTGAGGAGTTTGGCTACGGTGCCTTGCGGAACGCACGCGATGGCTTCGCGGATGGTGGAGTCCTCCCACGGGCGGGAGAAGAACCAACGGCGGGTTCCTAGTGGGGTGTCGAGATACTGATGCGCCAATAGCTGTTCTTTGACCCAAGCGTGCCATCCCCGAAGGGCAGGGAACGCAAGGAAATATCGACGTTGGAAGTCCTCCACAACATCCCGAGGTATTCCCACAGCCGCGGCAATGCCGAAAGAGGAACCGTTATAGTTTGAACCATGCCCGATTCGCTTAGCCACGTCTCTATATGACATGCCGAGGGCAGGATAAGGCTGATCTGCAATTCCACGGTTGGCTTTTGGGTCATCGGTCCATCCTAGTTCGGGCCATGCCATGCGGCAGACTTGAGTGTGGAGGTCGCCACTTAGTATAGCGTCCAGGTAGTCACGGTTCCCTGTGCATTGCCAAACGAGTCCGGCAACGACGTAACTCTCGGCTTGTTCAAGGTCGGTTGAGACCATGATGTAGCCGTCGTCGGCGCAGAACATCCGGCGCATGGAGTGGGTGATATTTTGGAGGTTGGTACCTCGCCCGAAAGCATTAGATGAGCTAGACCATCGCCAGTTCTCTGTGCCTGCGACGTTGTAGGAGCAGGACATCCGGTTGCCCGGTTCCAATGGCGCGCGAAGGAGTTGGAGAGATTTGTCACAGTCGCGGATGGTAAGGATGAGGCTAACAAAAGGAGCAGCAATCCGAACAGGATAAACGTTAGGATCGCGAGGAGAGATGCCCGGCCCTTTCGTGCGTTGCTCAGCCCACTTGCGGAGGGCTTTGTCGTTGGTGGTGGGGGTGCGCTCGCGGCCTGTGGAAGTTTTGCGGACTTCGTATTCGACGGCTCGTTGTAGAGCTCCGTTGAAGAACGCGAGGCATTGCTTTCCTGACCCGGCATTGAGGCCACGAGGGCGAACTCGCAAGGCTTCGGTGCGTACCGAACGAAAGCGGGGCGCAAGCGGCTGGCCTCGCTTGCCGATAGGGGTGTATAATTCACGACTCCGAGTGACTTCAATGTACTCCTCGGGTCCCCATACAGCGTCTGCGAGTTGGTCGAGGAGGGCTTGGGCTTTGTCGCGTGTGGCTTGGATGCGGGAGGTTTCATCTTGCCGGACCTTCGTGTTGATACAGACGCCACGGCGCATCATGGCGAGGGCGGGGCCTTGCATGGCGCGGGTGAAGTGGTAGGCGGTTTGGGCGGTGCCCGAGTTGTCCCCCGCGATCTTCTCGCGAAGCGCGTGGTGAACGCGGAGGGTGACGGCGGAGTCAAGGGCGTTGTAGGCGGAGTGGGTCTCGTCCACGGAGAGGGAGATGGAGTGCTTCCCGTGGAGGATATCGTAGAGGTCGCGGGATTGAACCTTTAGGGCCATTGGACTTCACTCCCCCCGTTCCAGAGGAACTCCCCCGCCAAACGCCACTCGGGCCAGTAGCCTAAGATGGTGTGGCCGTGAACGCGCCAGCAACTAATACGGATCGGCGCGAGGAGGTTAGCACGCGCGGCCTCGCGCAGCATAGGCGGCACATTGTCGCGGGGGCAGTTGGGGGACCACTCGACGCAGGTCACCACGCCAACGACGTCTGTGAGGATTAGGAGGTCACGCACGGTGGAACTCATCTAGGAGGGTTTCGAGGGACTCGGTGATGCGGCGGATTCGCATGGCTACAGAGTTTCGACGCGAGGTGTCGGCTAGCTCCTGCGCCACGTCGGGGTTAGTGGCGATTACCTCAAGAGTAGTGAACCGTTGGTTGCAGCCGGTGCAAACCCTGCGGCGTCGGATGCCGTGCTCATTCGGGCGGGAGTCCTTGACCTCGCTGGTGGGGTGATTGCAGGAAGGACAGTGGAGGCCGAGGTGTGCCATTTTTAATCATCCCTCTTTAGCTGTTCCTCACGCCGGAAAGTCCTCATGTTCTTCCAGCTACTTACGTTACAGTAGATTGAGCCTAAGAAGCCGAGACCCTTACGGAGTTCGGTGTAGAGGGAGTGGTGGGCGATCATGGTGTCTTCGGAGCAAGCGCGGGGGGTGCAGATGTGGGCGAGGTATTGGAGGTCGTAGAGCCCGTTCTGGAAGATTTTCACGAGGTCCCGCCTCTCCATCCATTTGCGGACGAACGACCACGCTTGGGCTTCGGTGGAGGGAGTCGGCCAATAGTTAGGGCTAGGTCCCTCAATCCAGAACGGTATAGCAAGCACAATCGAGGGATCGGGTGAGAAGCTAATCGCGGTAATCTGCCCACGCTTAGTCTCGATGTCAGCGGCACACTCCTGCGCTCTTTCCATGTAACGAGCGTCAAAATCCACCAAATCTTCAAGAGTGGGATTGAGCCAGAGTTCAGTATTGTCAAACGTGAACTCGGGCGTGTGTGACTCCGCAAGGCACTTCTCCAAATCCGCGAGGACGATGACGCGCTGGTCCCATTGGCGGAGGACTAGGGCGGGGTGGAAGGTTGGGAGGACCTTTAGGGGGCGTTGGAGTTCCATCAAATGGGCGACTTGGACGGAGCCCCGGATGGAGGTGATACCAGTGCCCAGCCCGAGTGCCCAAGTGGCGGTGTTCCCCAGCGCAAGTACCACGTTAGGCCGGACGGCGGCAATCTCGCGATACACGCGCTCCAACTCAGGGAGAAATTCAGGCCGAAGGTAGGTGATGGGGTTAGAGGTAAGCGGGCCGTAAGACTTGGTTTCCTCGGTTGGGTCGGGTTGGCCGTAGAGCGCGAGGTTGTTGTCAGCAGGGCGGCGCGAGAAGACGTTGGCCTTGTAGCATTCATCGAGGGAGATTCCTACGGTGGAGAGCATACGGCGGAGTTCTTGGCCGCTTGGGCCGACTAGGGGGACGCCGCGTTCGACCTCCTTCTCGCCGGGTGCTTCCGCGAGGATGAAGATGCGCGCGTTGGAGGGGCCAACGGAGGGGACGGGGACGGAGAACATCACGTCGCCTGACAGATGATCTTTTTGAGCCAGGACGGGAGGAGGAAAAAGGACCAATGTTCCTTGACGGAACGGAGGTCGGTCGTAAGATGTTCCACTACATCCCGTTCTTCCGAAAGGTCAAGGCGAAGTTGCTCCTCCCGGCGTAGAGCCTCTTTGTAGAGTTCTACAGCATCGATCCATTTGTAGCGGGTGACGAGGTATTTCTGGCCGAGGGAGAGCGCGGTCACTTTCCAGTCGGGCTTTGTGCCGTGCATAAGAGGGGCGACGGTGACGCGCGGAACCGTTGGCTTGCTTGTGTCTAGGAATCCACTCTCGTGAGCTTTGTAGATGAAATCAATTCGGACTTCTACATCCTTCTCAGGAGGACCAATACGAAAGTTCTTGGTATCATCTGTTGGAAAATCAGAATTTCCGTTGGACATGTTTACCTTCCTTGACATAGCTACGAATCCGGGCGCGGAGAAGAAGCCTACGCCTGTGTGCGATAGCACTCTTTCGGCAACGCTCTGCAAGTTCAAGAGTTTCTTCAACGTCTCGAAGCTCTGCGAGTTCGCGCGCGTCTAGCTTGTCAAGGTAAGGGGGATCACCCCGTCTAACGTGTGTCATAACAACCCCGACCTTTCGTTTGGGAGAGGGGATGAGCTTCGGCGCTCGTTGCTCGTGGGAGTGAGCTAAGCTACCGTGGCCCGCATACTGCCGAAGTTTTCGCGGAGTTCATCCCCTCACCAAAGCGAAGGTAGCGCAGCGCGCCACTCCAACCACTTTAGGGCTTATCCCAAGGCAGGTTGCGCCAAGCTTTCGCCGCTAGGTGGGCGGCAACACCTTCTTGATGTTGGTGAAGAACTGACCCTCCTCCTGGCCGGGGCGCGGATCGTTCCACACCTTGACCGAGGAGCCCTTCATGGCGTCGAGCATGTCGGGGAGGGCGAGGCCCTTAACGCTGACGCCGCAGGTGTCTTCCGCGAGGCGGCGTAGCATGACGAGTCCCGCCTTGTCCGCGTCGTTCAGGCGGTAGTCCTTCGTGACCACCTTGCCGACCTCGGAGCCTTCGGAGAAGTCGGCTGGGAATTCTACGTCGTCGTCGGCCGCGGTGATCTTGAAGGAGACCTCGATAACGGGAGTCTTCGGGCCGCCGTTGGCCTTGTCATAGTCCCGCTCCGCGCCCTTCCAGCCCTGCACGTCCGCGTGGTAGTGGCCGCCGGGGAGGGAGGGAATGGACTTCGGAATGGAGTCGACTTCGACGCCGAGGTACTTGGAGAAATCGAGTGCCATGTGTTTTCCTTTCAGATGAGCACTAGGTGGGCGAGGAACCGAGGATGTCGCGGAAGAGTTCGGCGAGTCCGGTTTCGATTCCGTATTCGGGTTTGACCCCGAATGGGTTTGAGGTTTTGACCTCGATAATTCCTTGGGGCTGGGTGGATATGACGCGCTTGGCAGCGGGGCCGGAGCCCTTCGTCCGCGAGAGGACGACGGTGTTGAAGAACTTGCCGATGTCTTTGGAGATTTGTTGGCCTTTGGCATTAGGGAGACCTCGGAGGATTTCAGCGTCAGCGTCGTTCGCGAGATAGCGGACGTGGGTGTTGACGATGAGGTTGAAGGGGGCGTTGGAGCCGGAGATGGCGTCTATGAAGAGGAGGACGGAGTCGGCCATCCAACCGTAGTCGTTCTGTTGGGGGCGTTGGTTTAGGCGACCTCCTAGGACTAGGGCCTCGTTGAACGCGGCGGAGGACATGGAGGTGAGGGTGTCGATGACTACGATGTCGGAGGAGGTGAAGGAGTTCGCTCCCCATTTCTCTAGCGTGATGCCTGCGGATTTCCACGCGGTCATGGGGGGTTTGAGGCGGGGGACACCGTTTGTCATCGACACGGGGTCCTCAAGCGTCTCGTATGTCACACGGGCGAGGGCCTCTTTGTCGTCGGCCAAGGCAGCGGCCAGGATGTCCAAGCCGTTGTCAAAGTCGAGAATCCACAGGCGGTAGCTAGCCTTGGCGAGGGAGGCCAACGCGCCGGTTTTGCCTGTTCCGCTCTCACCGATGTTGATGAGGCGGACGATGGAGGTGCGGGGGTGTTCAGTAAGGGAGGGCAAGCTAGTGCTCCCGCGAGGGGGTGATGATCTTATGGTTCCCAAGGCCGGGGAGGTCGGGTTCCTCCTCTAACACCACCCGCGTCAGAGCGACGGTAACGATCATGATGTCGTTCTCGGCGGTGAGCATTCCGGCGAACTCGGCGCGCGGGAGCTTGAGGTCCCACTTCCCGTCATCGGAACGGAGGCGGATGAAGGGAGAGCCGGTTGCGCCAACGATGGATTCGTACACGCGGAGTTGGAGACCCTTGGTGGCGTGGCCAACGGTTAGGCGGGTTTGGGGCATCAGTAGCGATTCCATGGCTTGAAGTTGATGAGGGTTTGGGGGTCGAAGAGGTCCCAATTCCCGGTGAAGGTAAGGGCACGGTCGTCAATGGTGAGGAACGCGGGGGGCTTCTCACTCATGTACTCGATGGTGAGGACAGGCTTCTCTCCTTCGCGGTCTCCCCACCACGCGGTCATCTTTTCCAACATCCATTGACTCATCGCAATACGCGCCTCGCGCGAGGATGAGCGGGAGGAATAGAGGACTAGGTGGAAGAGTTTGGAGGCTTCGATGGCCCACTCCCAGAAGCCGTCGGTGACTTCATCACGGATTTCCTCGGGGAAAGTCCAGCGGGAGGTGTAGGTGTGGATCACTCCGTCGAAATCGAGACAGAGGATAGGCTTGTTGTCAGGATTTAGGGGGTTATCCGGGAAGTTGGACATGGGGGAGCTTTCTCAGGCAGGAGGGGCAAGTTGGGAGTTGGGTTGGGGAAAAACGCACGACGAACGGGACGGCACAGAGGTGGTATGTGCGACCGAGGAGAGTGAGGGGGTGGTGGGTCATCTACTCACCCTTCCTGTACGGGGGGAGATAGGGCGGCAACCGCCCTCTTTTATGAGGTGACAGACGCGCCAGACCGCCTCGGCTTCAGGCTCCCTCACCATAGGGGAGCGGAGGGCTTGGAGACGGCGAGCTTCTTCGATCAGCGCAAGAACCATGGCGGGGGAGCAGGCGATCACCGCTCGGCAAGCGCGCTCCATGGCGTCGAGGTCTAGCGGCTCAGCCATGATCTTCTCCTGAAGGGGTAGGGAGGGCGATCAGGGCGCGGAGGAGGGTCGTCGCTTCGTCAAGCAACGGTCTTGGCTTCGTCGCGTAAGTGCCCTTCGGGTCGTGCCAATCGAGGGCGAGCTGACCGATGCTCGGTTCGTCCAGAGCCGCAATCACCTTCTCGACTCGGGCCAGTAGGTTGGGGAGGTTGGGGGAGGGGGTCATCTTCTCTTCGGTCATGGCTTCCATCCGTAACGGCGTAGGTCAGCGAAAATCTCGTCGGCGCATTCGAGGAAGTCTCGCCGTTGATGCTCCGGCATCGTCTCCCACCGGGTCGGCGGATACGGGAAGAACGCCTCTTGGATGATGCGGGCGACCGCTTCCCGGTGATCGCGAATCTCGCCAACCACCTTCGGCGACAGTTGCTTGCCGCTCGTCTTCTCTTCGGGGATCATGAGGGTTCTCCTGGGGGATTGGGAGACGCATAGGCCACGATGTCGTAGCTCGCGCCGAGGAAGTGCGGCCACTCCCAGCCGGCCAGATCTCCAGCTTTGCAGGCCCCCGTCTGGCCGCGACGATTGCGCCACATCACGAGTTGCCCCGGAGGAAGCGGGCACTCGCCGCCGCGCCAGTTTGTCCATCCAACAGAACTCTGTTCCGATGATGCGGGCGAATGAGGGGTCTTGCTGGAAGGGGGTTCATCTTGGGCCAAGACTGACCGTGCGGCGGTGTCCGAAGCCGAGAGGAAAAGGATTTCTCGGGCAGCCTCGCGCAGGGACATGCTGCTTGTGCCGCGATGTGTCTTTTCGATGATCGCCGCCACCGCGTCCTCGGTCATTGCTGGCCCTTCCGGCGCTTGAGCGATTGGAACGCGGCCCATTGCTCATCGAACTCTTCGCGGGTGAGTTCTGGGTTGGCCTTGCGCGCGACCGCGAACCATTCATCGGCGTCGAGCTCGTCTAGGCGAGTAGAAGGCTCGGCCTCTGGGGGAGCGAGGCTATGGTCCCTCGTCCCCGCACGTTCAGCACCAGATGAACCCGTCATCTTTTCTCTCTCTTCACTTCCCATGGGGAGGGTCCTTTGGGGCGGGGGTCATGACCCGCGCGGCTTCGGTTAGCCGGTCCCACGCTTGGTCGATTGTCGGGGCGGCGACGGAGACGCTCGTCCCGTCATCAAGTTGCACCTCGATGAATTGTTGGCCCCGAAAGCGTCCCGGCACCCGTAGCCTTAGGACCTCGCGCGGAAAGAATAGGCGTTTGACGTACGACCATCCGCCATCGGCAATTCGCTCGTTCATTCACCCTTCTCCTTCCAAGGGGGAGTGGGGAGGGCCTTTATTTCCTTCGGCGTAAGAGCGCCAATTCCTGCGGCTATTCCGATCCCTCCGAGTGCCCAGGGGAATAAAATATCACCCGCTTCATGAACTCTGAGAGCCATCATTATGAAAGGAGGCAAGCAGTACCCGGCGATTAAAGCGAAAAGTGTTCTCATAACTTCACCTCCTCCACCACCGTCGAGCGCCGGAATTGGGCTTGGAGGGTCCAGATCTGGAACTCCTCCACGTTGCCTTCGCGGAGAAGACGTTCGCCCTCCCGGTGGGCTTTTTCCTCGCCGGTGGTGGTGGGGGTTGCGGCGATCCACTTCCGCCCTTCGCGGTGACGGGGGATGGAGGGCGTGTCGAGGAAGTCTCCGTTGTGGGGCTCGAAGCGGTTGGAGGAGACTTCGCGGACGTAGAGGCGGGCGGTCATGCGTGGATTCCACAGAGGGTTCCGAGGGCGAAGCACGCGGCTCCGAAGATTAGGATGAGAAAGAATGTTCTGGACATCACTCGTACTCCCCAACGAGAAAGGAGAGGAGAGTTTCCACCACACGGAGGGCGACCGCGCCTTGGATTTCGGTGGGGTCGTTGGCGAGCGAGTTCTTCGCCACGCCGTGAACGGTGCGGAGGAAGTTCAAGCGCACCTCGCGGCAGTTGGGATCGCGGTCGGGGGAGGGCTTGTTAAACATCGCCACGGGTCTCCAAGGGGTTCCAGGGCTTGCGTTGGATGAAATCTTCGCGGAGCCAAGCGTCGCGGTGGGAGGGGCTCACGGCGCAGACCTTGCGGAACTCGCAGCCGAAACAGGCGCGGTCGTTGAGGGGGAAGAACCCGCGCAGCGCGTCCTCGCGGGCGCGAGTGATCCACACTTGGGCGTCGCGGGTCCACTCGTCTAGGACGGCTTGGGGGCGCGGGACGGGGAAGGTGGCGAAGCGGTTGAAGTTCACGCCCACTTGGCAGGCGCGGACGAGCACGCCTCGGATGGGGAGGGAGAGGACGACTTTTCCTGCAACGGTGTAGCCGGACATTTGGTTGTCGGGGGTGAAGGTTTGGCGGTAGTTCCCGTCGAGGGAGTTCTTGGTGGTTTTATCGTCCTTGACCCACATTTGGCCGTCGAACTCTACGACTTCATCGAAGTGGCCGCAATAGGAGACTTCTTCGCCGCCGAGTTCCATGAGGGGGAAGCTGAAGCTTAGCTCCGTAGCAGGCTTGCCGTTGGCGAGGATGAGGGTAGAGAAGGGGGTGCCTAATCGGTCCTCCACGTTCCACACGAGCGAGCGGATGAGGGTGTAGCGGTTTTTGAGGGAGGCGGCTTCGCCCTCGGGGAGCCAAGGAATCCAGCCCATCCCATCGTCTAAGCCATCTCCTCCGCAGCCGGAGAAGTCTCCGGTGTCGGGGACCTTCACCGCACCGTGACAGGTGGAACATACGCGTTGGCCGGAGTTCTCCAAGGCCCAACGGACCATCGTCAACGTCGCTTCGTCGTGCGAGGAGCCCGAGGCTTTCGCGTGTGCGTAGCGCTCAAGTGCTGCCGCGTAGAGACCGCCGAACTCTAGGTGGATTGAGCGGGTGCGGGTGGTCCAGTTAGAGAGGATGGTGTACTCGAAATACTTGGGGCACTTTTTGTACGCGCCGAGGGTTACCGAGTCCCACGCGAGGCGGAAGTTGGGGATGGTGGGGGAATAGGGAGAGGGGGCGACTTGTGTGGTCATGGCTTACGACTACCGGCTAGACCGCAGTAGCCTGTCCCGTAGTCTATGCTGAAAGGACCTTCTCCCGCTGTTTGTCCCCACCTCCACGCCATGCAGGTGGAGGCGATGCAGCGGGTCATCCACGGGTTCTTTCCTTCACCGCGATTAGCGGCAGGAAATCCATGCGTCTCGCCAACCCGCGCGAACGGACACCACTTCGTCTTGGCTTCGTCTTCGGTCATTGAATGTGTCCTACAATCCACGCAAACGTCCCTAAACCTGCGACAATTGTACAGCCTACGAATAGGAAAGGGGCAAGTAAGAGTATGGCCGAAATAATTAGTAACCATTTAACAATGTAGGTGGCCATCACAAATCATCCAACGAAATCTCGGACGTGGGTTTGTCCGCGAGTGCGGCGGCCTCGGGCGAGGCATCGTTGGAACTCTTCGCGCGCTTGGCCTTCCCGGCGAGGGCCTTCGCGGCCTCCTCGCTGGCGAAGACGGAGCGGCGGCGGCGGAGTTCCGTGATGAGGGCGAGGAGTTGGGCGTCCGTGAGCGTCAACGGGTCAGCGTCAAAGAGCTTCGTCACCGCATCGGGATCGGTGGAGAGGAGGGGGCTGGTCATTTCGGTTCGCTCCACAATTGACGCAAGGCTGAAAAGAGATTGGTTAGCGCGTCCTCGTCATCGGCTCGGTGGAGAGACGTTGAACGATAGCCGATCAAATCGGATAAAACAAAGTGAGCCAATTGGGCATCGGTCTTATTCCCATCCGCAATGACTTCTTGCCAGTTAAGCGGGGATCGTGACATCAACGGGCTCCTCGGTCTCCGCAACCTCTTCGCAGAGGCGGGGGAAGATGGGGACGAAAGCGCACGCGCTCCAAGCGGTGCCGCCAAAGGGCGTGGGGTCCTTGCCGGAAATGTGGATTCCGGTTTGGAGGCAGGAGGCTCCAGGGCCGTGGATGGAACAGAAGCCTCCGGTGTCCACACCTATGCAGAGGTATTGGCCGCCGAGCTTGAAGAGGCCGCAACGGTCGGGGCGGATGCACTCAACCCAATCTCCGACTTCGATGGGGCGCATTGGAGGTCTCCTTAGGCTTCTTGCCGAGCGCAGCGTTGATAGAAACTCTCAAGCTGCTCCATCACGTAAGGTTCGATGGCGATGGGCTCTTGGTTGGGGCCGGAGCCGTTGTCGGTCCAAACCCACACTTGGAAGCCGTCGTATCCGGCATACACGCTATCGCCAAGGTACGCGGTGCGGGAGAAAGGGGGAGGCGGCAAGGGAGGTCTCCGTGGCGGGGACAGCGGGGGATGGTGCCTTTGCGGCGGGGGCAGATGCGATTGCACTTAGGGCAGCGCATTGAGGGGTCCTAGTTGGGTGAGGGCTTGGGGCAGAGGGAGGCGGGGTTGGCGATCCGGCCCCTCACTCCGGGGGGCAGAGTTGCCCCAAGCCCTCGCTGAACTAGACCGCGCGAGGAGCGGAGAGGAGGGAAGGGACTTCGCCTTGGGGTGTTCCACGCCCCTTCCCTCTGGAACCCGCCCACCTAGAATCTATATAGACCCTGGATAGGGTCTATCCCGCCGCACTCCTCTGGAACTCAAGGCACGAGGGCATTTGGCGGGAGGTGGGGTTGCGGGGGAGGAGCTACGAAGCGGTCATCTCCCCCGATTGGGCACCGCCGCGAGCTTCGGCCTCAGCCCCTCCAGTGCGCTCCGGCACGGGACCGGATAGGGAGAGGGCGGTGAGGTTGGGGTCGAGTTCGCGGAGTTCGTCCGCGAGTTCCCGCTTGGCCCGGTTCTCTTGGGCCTGGGCGACCTTGCCGATGAGGAGTTCTTCGCGGTCGAGGATGGATTGGTACGCCTCCTCATCCACCTTGGAGGCGATCCAGCGGATGGTCTCGGAGGAGGAGAAATTCACGCGGGTGTCCACGGCTTCGACGCGGCCAACGGTGAAGCCCCAGCGGGTGTCGGTAGGGATGACCACGAGGTCGCCCTTGGCGATGGAGGGGTCGAAGGTCTTGAAGGACTTGATGTCAACGGGTTGGTCGGTCCCTTTGGAGGCATTCCGCACCCGGTCATAGGAGACCGAGATACAGCGGGGGCCGTTGTCGAGGAGGAAGGCGGCGAGGGAGGGATTGGCTAGGGACATTGGAGGGACTCCGTGGGGGGCTAGGGTTGAACGTTGGGCACGCTTAGTGGACAGAGCTTGTCTTCATCTTCGCGCGGAGTGCCGCTAGCGGCGATTGGCGTGCTTAACCCCTTGAGCGGAGCTAGGCCACTAATGAAGCGTGCTGCTGCGCCTGCCGGCGCTCCTTCCCGTTGACTTCCCTGGGGTTGAGGAATGAGGAGCATCAACGGAACTCGGGGGTGTGGGTGTTGGCGAGGATGTAGGAGTCAATGGCCTCGCGGGTGTAGCGGACGTTCTTGCCGCCGATCTTGACGTAGGAGGGGCCCTTGCCTGCGGAGCGCCACTTGGCGAGGGTCTCCGGCTCAATGCCGAGGATCGACGCGACCTCAGAGGGCGTCAGGAAGACCGGCGGCGGGTCGAGCTTGTCCATTGATCGGACTGTACGGGAAGCCAGAGGAATGGTCAAGGCCCAAGATCGGGTATGCCGTCCGGCCAGGACCCACTAGCCCTAGCGTGCGGTATCCAGCTACCGCTCTCCTGGCGGCGCTGGCGTGGAGGGCACCAAGCCCTGCCTCTCCAAGTGCTCACAGAACTTGTGCAGCACGTCCCGCGCGACCTCATTCACCCTGCCGGGGAAGAGAACCTCCAACAGCGCGAGGTCATCCGCCCGCATCCGCCAGTTGACGCGTTCCCAATCGAAGGGGAGGGGGGCGGGCATCCGGGCTCACCCCTCCTCGTTCTCGGGCGGACCCGGATTCACGATCCAAATGACGTTGATGTCACGGGGATCGGTTCGGGTAGAGAGGTGGGAGAGGTCGGGATCGCGGAGTTCACGTCGAGCACGGTGGAGGCGTTCCATCCCATCCGCGCGGTCGGAGACGCGCACCCAGATACCGGGCGGGTTCGCGTAGGCTTGGTACCACAGCATCTCGGGGGAGTGAGGGTGGAGGGTCTTTGGGCGCGGGGGCATCAGGCCGCGAGCCTCTGTCCGCCGTCCGACGCGAGGTAGAGGATGCGCCCCACAGGCTCCACGAGTTCGAGGATGCCTTGGAGGATGAGGGAGGGGGACGTAGCGCGGATCATCTGGCCATCGTAGATGACTTCATAGGTCCACTCCTCGCCGTCGTAGTCGTCCCAACGGGTGACGCTAGCGCCGAAGTGCTCTTGGATGAAATCGCGCACAGGAGCCTCCTTTGATTGGTCTCCTGCTTAAAGGGAAAGCCCCCCAGAGTTTCCTCCGGGGGGCTCCCACTTGCGCGGAAGTAGGTTTGCAGGCTGGGGGCCGGGTTGAACCTCTCCCGCGCCAGTACCGCTAGGCGGCTTGGGCGGCGGGAGCCGTCAGACCATCCAGCAGCGGGTCGGCGTCGGTGTCCGTGCCCTTGATCTGCGCGAGTTGCGCTTCGGCCTGGGCCTTGAACACGTCGTGCTTGGCCTTGATGTTCTCGCCGACGAGTTCCTCCCACTTGGACTTGTAGCCCTCGACGGTGGCAGGGGCCTTGTAGAACGGGCCGGGCGAGAGTTTCTTGGCCGCCAGCCGCGCCTTGATGTCCATGACGGAGAAGGTGCGGATGAGTTGGGAGACCGGGTCCGCGCCGCCGGAAGTGCCGGAACCGCGGTTGCTCTCGCCGAGGGTGTAGTTGGCGAAGACCTCGTTGAACTTGGCCTGCGGTTCCCAGTTGAGGTCCGCGAACGTCGCCGGAGCGGGCTTCTTCCCGGTCTCGTCCATCGGGCCGTCGTACTTCTTCGCCTTGAACGCCTTCGCGCGCTCGGTGTCGATGGTTTCCAGGGCGCGGCGGATGGCCCCGCCGAAGGCGTTGCCGGTCACGGTGGCGAGGACGGAGTTTGCCCACTTGGCCTCGTTGTCGGTGAGGGCTTGGCCCGAGGCGAAGTAGGTGGGGACCGCGATGTCATGCCCCGCGAACTTACGGGAGAGCGTGGGGTTGGAGGTGTTGATGGTGGGCATTTGGTTCTCTCTGAAAATGCGCGTGGGTGCGCGGGGTTGAACGCTTACGGGGGCAGAATGATCCCTCCGCGACTATAGTGTCAAGGGAAAAAGAAAGGCCCCGCGTGGGGGCCTTGGGAGTGGGAAACGTTGAGCGGGGCTAGAGGTCGTCTAGGGAGAAGCGCGAGGCGTCTAGCTGCGTCATGCGCCGGGCTTGGGCGGCCTCTTGCTCCTGGCGGTAGGCCAGGGTGCGGGCGGTCTCTTGCGCGGTCCTGGCGTGGGCCTGTGCGCGTTCGGCCGGGTTGAGGCTGGCGACCGTGCAGGGCTCCTCGCTAGAGAGCACGCGGCGGATAAAGCCGGGCTCGAAACGCTCGGCCCGGAGCATGGCGGCCAGGATCGCCGGGTCGGGGCTCTTGGCCTGGGGCGAGCCGTAGGCGTGCAGGCAGAACGCGTCGTCGGCGGGGAGATACAGGATGTAGGGGAACCCCGCGTTGAAGCCTCCGCCGAGGTTGCGGAGGCCCTTGCAGGAGGCGCGAAGGGTCATGATGTCTTCGGGGGTGAGGGTGTGGGGTTGGGTCATGAATGTAGCTCCTCATCGCCTAGCATACAACAACAAGAGCACAACCACCTAATCGCTCCTGAGGTTGTGCGGTAGCGTCGAAGTTCATTCGTGCAGAGGCATTCGCCGGGAGCGTGGTTTGTATATGGCCGCTCGGTCACGGCGTTGTAGGCGTAGAGGCGCTCGGGCTCTACATAAGCGGTTTCGGGACATTCGCACTTGATTGCCATTGGGTGGGCTCCTGAAATTGCCTCTGTCGCGAAATTAGGCGCGGTTGTCGGATAGAGGTGCGCCTCGCTGCGCCACAGAGGCAGGTGGTTTTATCGTTTCTCGATGTCGGAGGGCTTCCGGCCGCTACGAAGCACTTCGAGCAACCCGAGGGGCGTGAGGTTGCGAAAGCGCTTCACCCGCTTGCGAATGAGGGCTTGTTCGTCTGGGTTGAGGTCCGCCCACCGCACGCGGTTGATGTTGTAGCCGAGCAGGAGGACAGAGCCTCGGGGGTCGAAGGTGGTAGTGGTCATTGAGTTTTCTCCTTGAGGTACACGCGACCATCGTCGCCGAGAGAGGGGGTGAGGGGCGGGAAGGCGCGGGAGCGCTCGATCAGCGCGGGCCGGTTCAACGGCCAAGCCATGAAGGCATCAGCCGCGCCGTTACGCGCCCGCCAAAACTCGCGACCCATCATTCGCATCGTCGCGTCGTCGTATTCCCCGGTTAGGAACGACACGAAGACTTCGCAATCCCTCAGGATCGCCGCGAGGGTTTCGGGGGCGAGGTCAGAGAAGCCGAAACCACCCTGCCAGAACTCTTCGTCAGGCAGGCTCGCGAACATCGCCTCCACGTACCCTTGCGCGAAGGGGGAGAGGTCGGGCCAGCGGATCATGCCGCGCATAGCCGCGCCCATCGGATAGGTGACGGGACCAGCGACCGCGCCCGACGTGTCCAAGGCGAAAGTCTCTTTCATCGTTCAATCTCCTAGGCATTCAATGCTCCCCACGCATGGGCGCGCGTGGGGAGGGTTGAGGGTCTAGGCGAGAGCTTCTAGAGTCATGACGTAGAACGCTAGCTGCAACTGCGCCGCGTCCCGCCGGATGCGGTGCTGGGGCTCATACGCGCGGAGCACTAGGTCCCAATGCCCGCGTTGGATTTCCCAGAAGATGCGGAGGGCTTGGTTCATCATTGTGCCTTTTCTTCCTCGCGGTCTGCCACGCCTTCCCAATAGCCTTTGGCGTAAGCGTTGGGGTAGCTGCGGCCTAGTGGAGTGTGTGGGCCTCGCTCTTTCCCGTTCAACCCATCGCGCCAACCGCGCAAATACGCGCGCTTTTCGGAGGGCATGAAATAGTTTGGAGGGGATGCCGCCATTGCTAATCCTCCACACCGCACGCGCGTAGGAAGCGAGCGCGGTTGAAGTTGGGGTTTGTTCCCGCGAGAGCGTCGGCCATATCTTCGCAGATGCGACGCCCTTCCTCGCGCATGGTCCAGGGTCCCGTTGGGGAATTGGAGAAGCGCGAGATTGAGGCGCGGAGGGCTTCCGCAATCACTTCGAAGTGTCGCCTTTGCATGGTCATTGTGAGGTTCCTTCCTCGCAAGCGGGATGCTTGCAGCCCAAAGCCCGGCCACCTTACGGCTCCGGGCTAGGGCGCGTTGAGCGCGAACGGAGAGCGCGGGTTAGTCGCAAAGCTCTGGCTTGGGGAGCGAGCGTCCCGCGTTGAGACACGCAGCGATGTATTCCACCTCTTGCATGTGGAGGCGATGCGCGTGCGCTTGGTTGTCAGCGTATTCACACGTTCCCGGCTTGGTAACGTAGAACACCGGATTGCCGTTCTTGAAAATCCAGCCGGTTGTGTGGGCTTGATACATGGATGGCTCCTCCTACCCCAAAGCCTCCGCACGCGATGCGCCGGAGGCTAGTGGCGGGTTTTCCGCGTTGGGGGTTGGGGTTAGTCCAATTCCGCAAACTCGTCACTGTCTATGATGACTAACGCGGTTGAGAGCGGGCTCATGTGTTGATCCCAACAGATGCGGCGCGTTAGTTCGCAAGTATCCAGTTTCCAATCGTAGGTCGGCATCAATCGGCTGAGTTGCGCTGTGACACTCACGTTCCAAGCGTTAGAGCGCGACCACGATTTATCGTTCATGGGTTTGCCTCCTAAGTCCTAGCTACTAGTTCTCCTCCATTCCCTCCCCATTGTCAAACTCTAATTCCTCTCCCTCCAATTCGGCCAAGTCCACCACGGTTCCGAAGGCGGTCTCTCGCACGGCGCTACGTTGCTCCTCGCGCTTCCACGGTAGATATTGATGCAAGATGCGGTCTTCAAAGAACGCCTGATCATACTCCCGCACAAAGCGCGTCTCTTCCTCGTTCAGCGGCCAATACCAACCCTCCCCGTGGTTCTTGTGTGCGCGCTCCGCGAGGGTGAGGACCTTGATGAACAACGTGGCGAAGCGATGCGCGCGAGGGTCCTCAGTCTCCAGTGGCTCGCCCTTGGCGTTGGTAATCTCCAAGTCCGCGAGGGCCATGTAACCGGGCATGAAGACGAGCTTGTAACCCGCTCCGTTGGGCAGCACATGCTTGATGCACGCGATGTTGTCATAAGGCCCCTTCACGTTGGGGTCGCGTGCGAAGTAGCTCTCTCCGCTCGCTTGGATGCTCTTGCGGCGGGCCTTGGCCCTCATCGAACTGAAGGCGGCTTGCATCCCACGCAATGCGGCCTCGCAGCCCCTCAAATCGCGCTCAGGACTCACGCGAAACCACACATGAACCTCTTCGTTTGCCTCCAACGCTTGGTGCGCGATTTGGCGCACACGCTCTTGGGTTGGAGTGATGACGGCGGGAGCGGGCATGGGGGTTGGTCCTTTGCGCGTGGAGCCCCGAGGGGCCGATAGGCTGAAGGAGCATATCGCGTTAGCTTCCGGGGGTCCACCCGATCCTGGCCTCTGGGTTCTCGGAATGTTCCACCCATAAAAATCCCCCCGTGTCAAGCGAAGGGAAGTACCCTGGGCAGGGGGCTTACCAGCTAATGCGATACGCGCATGCGGCATATCGCTCCCTGGCGCGGAGTTCCCCTCAACGCAAAAGCCCCTCGCGGATGAGGCGAGGGGCTTGGGCGGCGCAGCTAGGTGGAGGAGCGTTTAGCCCCCGCGCGTGTTGAAGTCCTTGCGCGCTTTCTCCTCCTCATCGGGACCGAAGTAATGGCCCCAATAGGTCCCCTCAAACTCTTGCGTGTTGCGTTGCCACGTTGCCCAAGGCGTCACGCGGTTGTGAGGGAGATAGCACAGTATAATCTCAGCCGGAACGTTGCCGTCGCGTTGAGGGAGAGCGCGACGCGCAATGACGTGCTTGCCGCCGGGCAGAACCTCAAGAGTGTTGTAGTCGCTGATGACGGGCATGTGTGCCTCCGTTGATGCTACATAACTCTTACTCCCGCATCATTGGAGGTGTCAACAACTCTCTTGCGCTCGCCCCTCCACAACCCCACGAGACGCGGACAAAGGAACTCCTCACCTTACGACCCACCCCCACCCGGCGCATACCCCCACCCCTCTGCGCGCACTACACCCTCCTAAATGCGCTCGGAGGAGGGTGTTGTATGTGCGAGCATCGCTTCGGGAGCCTGAGGCGCTATAGACCGCGCGCCCACCCGCCCGCGCGCGTGCCTCGATTTTGTTCCCTAGTCAAGCCATTTTTCCGCGCCTCCACGCGCTTTTCCCTTGACCCATATATTGCGCCAGGCGCAGCGTGGCCCCATACACCCCGCCCCAAACCCCGCGTTGTATGTCTTACCTCCAATGTCAGACCCCTCCACCTTCGAGTTCTCCGAGGAGATGGCCGCCGAGGTCACGGGGCGCTTCTTTCCTGCGGGATTGGGGGGTAAGCGCCCCCCAATCCGCCCCGAACTCATCTTCCTCGAAACCGGCCCGCTGACCGAGGAGCACATCGCTCTGATGGAGTCCCACATGGAGTCCGGCGAGCCTATCGGCATTCGGCCCGCGGACCTTAAGCAAATCCGCCAGACCCACCACTTCGTGGCCCAACTCCTCGCGACCGGGATGCCCGTCCACGATGTGGCCCGCGCGACGAACTACACCCGCGAACGCATCTCTTCGATGCGTAATTCCCCCGCCTTCCAAGAGCTTGAAGCCTACTACGCTGAGGGCCAGCGGGAGGAACTCGCAGACTTCATCTCCAAGGCCAAGATGCTCTCGGACGACATCTTGCAGGAGATTCAGCGCCGTCTGGACGAGGAGCCTGAGAAGCTCACGGCCCAGATGCTCAATGAGTTCCTAAAGACCATCTCCGACCGCGCGGGCTACGCCCCGGTCTCCAAGAATCTGAACCTCAACGTCAACGCGGACTTTGGCTCCCGACTCCGCGCCGCGCAAGAGCGCCTCCGACAATCGGGCGGAGGCTGAGGCGTGGTGGGGGCGTCGCGCAAATCAACCGATGACGAGCTAATCGAACTCCTCGCGAGCTTCGAGAACCGCCCCTACGACTTCGCTATCGCCATGTTCCCCTGGGGGGAAGAGGGCACCGAACTTCACGGCCGGTGGCTTGAGGATTGGCAAGAGCGTGTGCTCTGCGATCTTCAGGCCAAGCTCACCTCCCCCTCTAACTGGAACGCGGAGCGGTGGATCGGCGAGGCCATCCAGGCCGCCATCAAGTCCGGGAAGAACGTCGGTAAGACCGGCCTGCTCTCCATCCTCATTTGGTGGGCCTTCTCCACCAAGGTGAACACTAAAGGCCGCGCGACCGCGAACACCGAGAAGCAGCTCACCAACATCCTGTGGTCCGAACTCGCGAAGTGGTATCGCCTCTTCCTCGCGAAGAAGTTCTTCAAGATGACGGCGACCCGTCTCTATGCCGCCGATCCCGAGCTTGAGCGCGAGTGGCACTTCGACGCCGTTCCCTGGTCCGCCGACAACCCCGATGCGTGGTCCGGCCTCCACAACCAAGGAGGCCGCGTGCTGATGGTCTTCGATGAGGCCAGCGGCATTGACGACTCCATCTGGGAACGGGGCGACGGTGCGACCCGCGAAGCCGATACTCAAGTCATCTGGATCGCCACCTCGAACCCCACGAAGAACTTCGGCCGCTTCTACGAGTGCTTCAACAAGTTCGCCTCTTTATGGATGAACTACACCGTAGACTCCCGCGAGGTGAAACTCACGAACCACGAGGCGATCAACAAGGCCATCGCCCTCTGGGGTGAAGACGACGATTACGTCAAAGTCTCCTTCCTCGGGGAATTCCCAGACTCCTCGATGTTGCAACTCATTCCCGTGGAGACCATCCGCTATGCACGCACCCGACCCGCAATCGCCCAACCGTGGGAGCCCCTTATCCTCTCCGTCGATGTCGCCCGCTTTGGGAACAACGAATCCGTCGCGGGCTTCCGGCGAGGGAAGGATGCGCGTTCCATTCCCTGCAATCGCTGGCGCGGGCTCTCCACCATTGAACTTGGCACGCGGATTGCCACCCTAATCACCGAGCACTCCCCCGATGCCGTCTTCATTGACGAAGGCGGCGTGGGCGGTGGCGTGGTGGACTTCGTGCGTCACCTCGGCCACTCCTGTATCGGGGTGAACTTCGGTTCCTCCGCATCCTCCCGTCCCGGCGGTGTCCTCGTGGCAAACAAGCGGGCAGAAATGTACGTCCTCCTTCGCGACTGGCTTCGCGAAGGCGGGGCGGTTGAGGACTTTGACGAACTCCAAGAGCAACTCGTCTCCATCGAGTACCGCTTCGACAAGAAGCAGCAAATCCAACTGGCGTCGAAAGAGGACATGCGGATGTTAGGGCGGCCCTCCCCCGATATCGCGGACTTCCTGGCCCTCACCTTCGCCTACCCCGTTTCTGCCCGTGTTCGCCGTGCAGCCCCCGTGGCCCAGATGAACTACGATCCCCTCTCCGTCGCCGCGTTCCACGCCACCATCCCCCAGCAGGAGGCCACGTACCACTAATGGGCACTCCCAAAATCCCCACCCCGCAGGCGGTCCCTCCGCCCCCTACCCCCGCGATGATCGCGCCCAAGGCTCCGGGGACATCCACTCTCGGAGGCACTTTCCTCACCGCCTCCATCCCCAACCCATCCCCCACCAACAAGCAAGCGCGTAAGACCCTCCTAGGCCAATGATCGATCCCAAGCGCATTGACCCGACCGTGCGGAAACTGGTCCGCGACCAAAGCGACTCCCTAGTCGCTGGGTTGGAAATCAATCGCCGTTCGTGGTGGGTCCATTGGTCCCAGATCGCGGAGATGCTCTTTCCCCGCCGGTACAAGTGGTTCGTCACCCCCAACCAGTTCAATCGGGGCTCTAACGCAAACCAAGCCATCATTGACTCCACTGGCGTAATCGCGGCCCGCACCTGCGCAGCGGGGATGATGGGCGGCCTCACCGACCCCAACCGCCCGTGGTTTCGTCTCGGCCTGCATGGGATGGATGATGACACCTTCGGCCCCGTGAAGCTCTGGCTCGCGGAGTGCGAGCGCCGTATGTTCCGCGTGTTCGATGAGAGTAACTTCTACCAATCCATCGCCCAACTCTACGTGGACCTCACCGCGTTCACCACCGGGGTCATGTGCATCTTTGAGGACTCCGAAGAGGTCATCCGCTGTTACAACCCCTGCCAGGGCGAGTACTTCCTCGGTGTTGGTCCAACGAACTCCGTGGACATCTACGCGCGCGAGTTCCCGCTCACCGTGGACGCAGCCGTTCGCCAGTTCGGCATCGAGAACGTGAGCGAGTCCACGGCCCAAGCCTACCGCTCGGGAGGGGCCCAACGCACCAACGAAATCATCATCCGCCACGTCATCGAGCCCAACACGCGGATGTGGGACGCGGGTGTGAAGGAACTCCCCTACGTAGTTCCCCCATCCTTCAAGTACCGCGAAATCTATTGGGAACGGAGTGGAGGCGGGGATGCCCTCCTCTCTCTCGCAGGTTACCGCGAGAAGCCCTTTATGGCGGGCCGCTGGTCCCTCACCTCCAACGACGCCTACGGTACTGCCGGCCCCGGCATGGATGCCCTAGGTGACCTCCGCCAACTCCAAATCGAACAGCGCCGCAAGGCCGAGGCTATCGACAAACTCGTGCGCCCCCCGATGGTGGCCTCGGTCTCCATGAAGAACGAACCCTCCTCGGTCCTTCCTGGCGCGGTGAACTACGTCGCCGACCTCCAAGGCGCGGGCTTCAAACCTGCCTATCAAGTGGACCCCCGCATCCAAGAACTCTCCGCCGACATCGCCGAGGTCCAGAACCGCATCAAGACTATCTTCTTCAACGACCTCTTCATGATGATTTCCTCCCTCCAAACGGTGCGCACCGCGACCGAGATCGACGCTCGGCGGGAAGAGAAACTCATTCAACTCGGTCCGGTTATCGAACGCTTCCTCAACGAAGTCCTCGACCCCATCATCGACCGCGTGTTCGCCATCATGTCCCGGAGGGGCCTGTTCCCCCCGCCCCCGCCCGAAATCGCTGGGGCAGAGATTGACGTGCAGTACATCTCCATGCTGGCGGAGGCTTCGACAGCTACGGCGACTGGCGCGATTGAGCGCCTCCTCGCCCTCGCTGGAAACCTCGTGGGCGTCGATCCCTCCATCATGGACAACATCGACCTCGACGAGGCTGTGGACGACTACGCCAACCTCATCAAGGTGAACCCCAAGCTCATCCGCGAGAAGGACGCCGTGGCTGCGATCCGTAAGCAACGCGCGGACCAACAAGCGGCTACCGCCGCAGCGCAGGCTACGGCGGGCCTAGCGCAGGTTGGTAAGACCCTCTCCGAAACCGATACCGGCGGAGGCACGAACGCCCTCCAAGCCCTACAGGCGGCGAACTCATGACCCATCCTCTCCCGCCTGATTGGCTCCCGACCCTCGCCCGGATCGAGTCCTCCAACCGCCCGTATGTGAAGGCCAAGACCTCTTCCGCAAGCGGCCTCTACCAGTTCACCCGCACTACCTGGGAAGGACTCGGCGGGAAGTGGGGCCTCAACCCAGACGAAGCCTTCGGCGGCCTCTTTCCCTCCGAGGAGGAGCAATCCCAACGCGCGACCACCCTCTCCGAGACCAACGCGGGGTTCCTAGTCGCCAATGAACTTGAAGTCTCCTCCGCCAACCTCTACGCCTGCCACTTTCTCGGCCCCGTGCGGGGATGTTCCATCCTCCGTGCGCCGGATGAGGACCCCGTGGAGGACCATGTTGCCGCAAGCGCAGTTCTCGCCAACCCTTTCCTCAAGCCTATGACCGTCGCGGACTTCAAGGCGTGGCTCACTCAGAAGGTGACGCCGTGAGCGATCCCGTCGCCCTCGCTGAAAAACGTGAACAGCGCCGCGTCACAAAGGCGAAAGAGCGCGAAGAGTCGCGCAAGCGCGCCCTCGGCTCCCTCCTCGCTACGGTGGATGGTCGCCTCTACGTCTGGGACCAACTTGAGTCCTGTCACATCTTCACGATGTCCTACGCCCCCAACTCCTTTGATCAAACCGCTTTCCGCGAGGGAGAGCGGAACGTCGGGAACCGCCTCCTCACCGACATCATGCGGTGGTATCCCGCCTCCTATCTCCAAATGACCAAGGAGAACTCCGCGGTCAAACTTTCCGAAGAAGGCCCCGAAGATGAGTGAAGCCCCTACCCCAGCGCCGGAACCCACTCCGGCCTCCGCACCCGCTCCCGTTCCCTCCCCGGAGCCCGCACCTGCTCCGGCACCTGAGCCCTCGCTAGAGCCTGCAAAGCTCCCCGGTGAGGGCTCTCCTTTCTCCCCCGGCGAATCCACCGAAGGCGGTACGGAGAGCGGCTCCGAGGAAGAGGACACCGTTTCCGGCGAGGAGGGTAAAGACACCCTTTCCGCCGCCTCCTACGATTTCAAACTCCCCGACGGCGTGACCGTTGACGAAGGGCAGATGACCACGCTCAAGGAGACCTTGGCCCAAGCCAACGTTTCTCCTGAGATCGGTCAATCCCTCCTCGACCTCCACGTTGCGGAGTTGAATAGGTCCGCCGAACTCTTCGCGAAAGCGCAGCAGGACGCGTGGGCCGAAACCGTGAACACTTGGAAGGCCGAACTTGAGGCCGACCCGGAGTTTTCGGGTGAGAACAAGCAGAAGGTCACGGCCGCGATTGGTCAAGCCCTCGATGAGTATGGTTCCCTCGAAGCTCGGCAGGCGTTCGACCTGACCGGCGCGGGGATGAACCCAGCCATCGTTCGCTTCGTCCACAACATGGCTAAGGCCCTCCAAGAAGGGACGAGCATCACCGCGCCCGGCCCCGTCAATCCCCGCACACGCAGCGCCGCTGAGGTGCTGTACGACAACCCAACCAACTGAAGGACACTGACCTCCAATGGCCACCCTAACCCCCGGCGCCATGACCTACGCGGAATGGGCGCTCCGCCACGACAAGGATGGAAAAATCTCCACCCTCGTCAACATGCTCTCTCAGAACAACGGCATCCTCGATGACATGCTCACCGTGGAGTGCCAGAGCGGGAACGCATTCGAGTACACGCAGGTCGTCAAGCTTCCGACTCCCTCCCGCCGGGTGTACAACTCTGGCGTGGCCCGCACCCTGGCGGGCGTGTCGAAGCTCGTCGCCACCTGCTCGCAATACGCCGACTGGTCCACCATCGACAAGGACCTCGCGGAACTCGGTGGCACCCTCAACGAACTCCGCGCAGGTGAAGACTCCATCCACGCGCAATCGCTGGGCCAGACCCTTGCCTCCGACCTATTCTACGCCAACCGCTCGACGGACCCCACCCAATTCACCGGCTTCGCCAACATCTACAACACGGTGAACACGGCTACCTCCCCGATCGCCAAGAACGTGATCGACGCGGGCGGCACGGGCTCCACGAACACCTCCATCTGGCTCGTCACCTGGGGCCCGAAGACTATCCACACGATCTTCCCCAAGGGGACGATGGCTGGGATGGAGCACAAGGATATGGGCCTCCTGCCCATCGTGGACTCGAACTCCAACGAGTACCTCGCCTACCGCACCTGGATGAGCTGGAAGATCGGCCTCGCAATCCACGACTGGCGCTTCTGCGTCCGTATCTGCAACATCGACGTCTCCCTCCTCTCAGGTGGCTCGGCGGCCAACCTTATCAACCTGATGGTGAAGGCCATCCATCACCTGCCGATCCAGCCCGCCGCCGCGGGTCCCGTGCAGACCTCCGATGCGGCCCCCGACAAGCTGGTCTCCGGCCGTACCGCGTTCTACATGGATCGCACCATCTTGGAGTACCTCGACCTCCAAGCGATGAACAAGACCAACGTGCTCCTGCGTATGCAGGAGTGGGACGGAGAAGTCGTCACCACCATGCGGGGCATCCCCTGCCGGTGCGTGGACGCGCTCCTCGACACCGAATCGCGTGTGGTCTAACCCCTCCCTCCTTCCAAGGAACCTCATCCAATGATCGACGCATCTCAAGTCTTCGACGGCACCTTCTCCACCTCGGGAACTGGTGCCCCGACGGGAGTGGCCATCACCGCCACCCGCGTCTCTACCAACGTTATCGACATGCTCTCCGCCCGAAACGTGGGCGCGGGAGATGACTTGGAATGCCACGTCATCATCACGGCGGACTTCGCCACGTTGACGTCCCTCCAAGTCACCTACCAAACGTCCGCGGATAACTCGACGTTCGTGGACGTTCTCCTCTCGCCGGTTGTGCTCTTGGCCAACCTCGTGAAGGGGGCGAAACTCTTCCGCGTCAAGGTGCCGATGCAGCAACTCAACGACACCGGCCCCCCCAACCAGTATCACCGCCTCAACTATACCGTCGGGGGCTCCAATGCCACCACGGGTGCGGTGATCGCGTACATAACGGGTATGGGCGACCGCCAAGTGTTCGACGTGTACGGTCCCAACTACACTGTGGGAGCCTAATCCAATGGCCAAGTACAAGCTCAACACCAAGGCGTTCATCGAAGGCAACCTGCTTCCGGAAGGAACCGTCTTCAACATCGCGGACGAGTGGCAACCCGGCCCGCACTGTGAAGCGTTGGACGAGGCGGCGGAGGCGGCCCTCTCGACCTACTACGCCAAATACCCCGACGCGACCCTCCATCCCGTGGAGCAACTCCCGAACACCCTCGGGTTGGAAGTGGTAGCGGTCGAACCCAAGGGCCAGGAGCCGGAGGTGGACCTTACGGCGGGAGGCACCAAGGCGGTAGAGCCGGGCCTCGCCAACGGCGGCCAAGCCAAGGCCACGAAGTAGGGGCGGGAAGGGGGCTCGGTTCGCGCTGAGCCCCCAACCCCTTTCCAGGGAAACCACGATGAAAAAGTTCCTCGCAACCTCCTGCGCCGCCGTACTGCTGGCGTTGAGCTTCAACCTCTCCCCGGTTGCGACGGGACAGGCTGAGGCGCAAGTTAGTGTCGCAACCGACTGCACTCAACAAACTCTCGTGCCGGGCTACGGGGCGGGCACGTTGATTGTAACCGTCCAAGGCGATCTCTGCGTCAAGGGCATCTCCGTTGCCGGAGGTATCGCCACCGAGGCCACGCAACTTCTCGTTCTTGGTCAACTCCAAACTATCGCGGGGGGTCTCGCCAATCCGGTTGTGCTGGGTGCGGGCTCTGCCTCTATCGGCCACATTGATGGCCCCGCTGCGAGTGGGGCATCCCTCTCCGGCAACCCGCTGCAAGATGGCGGACGCGCCTCTACTACCGTTCCAACTCCTGTCACCGACGGGCAGGCGGTCGCCGCGCGCCTCTCAAAACTCGGGAACCTCGTCACTTCCACTTGGGCTCCTCGTGACCTCCAAGGTGATAACGGCGGGTACACCGCAACGGCCACGACTTCTGCTGTGGATTGCGTGACCGCCGGGGCCTCAGGTATCTTCCGTGATATCGTATCCATCACCGTCAACAACTCCTCCGCCTCCGACACCGTGGTGCAAATCCTTGACACGGATGGGACCACCGTCCGTTGGACCGGCACCGCGAAGGCCAACGACATGCGAGGGATTACCTTCCCGCAGCCTCTGAAGGAAGTTGGAGCGGCCGCATCGTGGAAGTGTAAGACCGTGACCTCGGTCTCCTCCGTCGTCTTCACGATCCAGTATTTCGAGACCAAGTGATGCGGAAACTTCTCGCCAGCGCCGCGCTTAGCGCCGTCCTCCTCGGGATCGCGCTCCCTGTTGAGGCGGCGGCCCCATACTCCAACGTCTACTGTCTCGCCACGACTGTCGGCACGCCGAGCACCTTCAACCGTTCGTCGATCATGCCAACGTGGAACAACGCCGATAATCGGATCACTATTATCGGCGGTGGCGGCGACGGCTTCGTTGGAGCGTCGGGTAATGGCGGTGGCGGAGGTGGAAGCGGAGCGCTCAACATCGGGACTAACTTCACCCTAGCCTCGGGCACGAACGGCTATCAGGTTGGGGCCCACGGCGGCACCACTAATACCACCGGAGCTACTTGGGTCTGCAACGGCAATGCGACCTGCGCGACTATCAACGCGGCGAGCGTCATTCTAAGTATCCGTGGGGGTTCAACAGCTATTAGTAACACCGGGGCCGCCGCCGGTGCCATCACGTCGGCAGTGGGCGGAACTCCACAAGTCGGGGCCACTGGCGGGTCTGGGGGCTCTGCCCGAGGTGGTGGTGGTGGAGGGGGTGCACCGGGGCTGCGTATTGCCGACCAGACTGTTTACGCGGGTGGCGCTGGTTCCAACTCGGTAACCGGTTCTGGTGTGGCCGGAGGTCAGGGTGCTAGCACCTTTGGAGGCGCTTCAGGTGTGGCTCCGTCAGGAAATGGTGGCGATGGCTCTGAGGGGCCAACTTGTACCGGTGACGTTTCTGGCGCTGTGGGAGCGGGGGGCGGCGGTGCCAGTGGTGCTTCGACTACGAACCTAAATGGTGGTAACGGGGGCGCGTATGGTGCCGGAGGGGGAGGAGCGTTCTTCGCGGGCACAGCGGGGCTCGGTAAGCAAGGGATCATCATCTTCGAGTGGAACCCTGTTCCCTCTACCTCAACAGCCATCCCCTTCCTCCTGGGAGTGTTCTAGATGAAGCGCGCGCTCCTCGCCGGTGTAGCCCTCGCGTTACTTGGAGGTAGCGCGCATGCCCAAATCCATCGGATGCAAATTTACCTCGCACCGCCCAACCCATTCCCCGCCACTCAGACAATTGACTTCGGCCAGGACACTCCGGTTGGTCTCGGAGGTGACCCGATGCAGTATGCTACGCCGGTCAACCTCGGCCTCTCCCGGTTCCTCGCCATCACAAGTATGTCCGGCCCTGGAGGGCCTATCTGTACAGACTACACCACTTGCCTAAATGCCAGCGGTCCTTTCGCGATTGACACGCGGTTCCAGCTAGTCCCCAAGAATGGAAATGGAGCCTACGGCACGACTTGGGGCTCTCCCACCATCGGCTCTTATGATGTAGTGGTGCAGGAGTTCTTTAACTCGGGAGGTAATGGGCCGACCGGAACTCAGACCGATATCACCGCGACTATCACCGCGAACGAAATCCACATTAGGGAGGCGACCTCCCT
>Ga0207694_10000290_pt1 | contig 47323 bp, 31 predicted proteins | sample KBSC34metaG_FD_184353 | JGI IMG/M metagenome (GOLD analysis project Ga0207694, IMG submission 184353) | Corn rhizosphere microbial communities from Kellogg Biological Station, Michigan, USA - KBS C3-4 metaG (SPAdes) (version 2) | ecosystem: Host-associated > Plants > Roots > Rhizosphere > Soil... | reverse complement strand
ATATCAGATTTTGAGCCTGAAAACAAAGAACTTCTTTGTCAGTTCCGACTGCTCTCGTGGAGCAACGGTCATGGTCGTCGCCAGAAGGCCTGAAGATCTGAATGCGAATCGACGTCCTGATCAGCGGCTTTGGTCACTCGTCGGTTCACTCGGCAGAAACAAAAATGTGGTTCCTCATGGGTACCGACGCGCCTCTACTCATCGCGTGCAAAACACCCAGCGTGTCCTGCAAACAAGCTGAGTAATCAGAGACCTGAATTATCTGCGCTGAAAGTAAGGAGGTCATCATGACAGTGACCACGCAGTCTGTTCGCGAAATCAGGGCCGTGCTTGCAAAACTCTGCATGGCCGGATGCCGCGGCTGAATGCCGCAATGCATTGAACGACGATCCAGCAGATCAAACGGCGCTCCGTCATCTCGTTCGCGCGTTGCGGGAGACGATTAGAGGGCGAAATTCCGGGATTGTTAAAACAGCTTGCAGTTCTTCGTTAGGAGGCGAACAACAAAAAGCGCGAAGAGAACCGCACCGGACTCGTCGATGCGGTTCAGAATCTCAATAACTCCGCGCATTAACTTCTGATTTGAACGTGCGTGCCACAGCTCTCCTATGCCTCCCTCATGAACGACTTAGCAGATCGATTCTGGAATGGACAAATGCGAGTTTCGCCAACTCGGCAGAGAGCCCAGACACAAAATCGCTCATTTGTTCAAATTCCGAATTATTCCCTTGACAATCACCGGGGGCCAAATCTAACGTTCGGTTCGAACTTTGAACTATATGCAAAACTGCCGGGTTCAACCTGGATTCTGGAGGTTCCAATGATCGAACGTGCACCCTGGAAACGGCTGATCGGATTCTGTGTCCTCTCTCTGCTCATGATTATGTCTCAGGCCGGAATGGCTCAAGCCGTTAACGGCACCTTGCTGGGAACCGTTACCGATGCCACAGGCGCGGCCGTTCCGAACGCAAAAGTCATGATCAAGGAGACAGCTAGGAGCTTGACTCATGAATCAATCACAAACGGAAGCGGAAATTACACATTCCCCGACTTGCCTCCCGGCGCGTACAACATAACAGCGGAATTGACCGGTTTCAAAAAGGCGACGCAGGAGAACGTTCAACTCCTGAGCAACTCGTCGATTCGAGTCGACATAACGATGCAAACGGGCAACGTGACCGAAACGGTGACGGTGACGACTGCGCCGCCGGTGCTGCAAACCGACCGCGCCGACATCAGCACCAAGATCGATGCGGCCAACGTGATGGCACTGCCTCTCACTACCGGACGCAACTTCCAATCGCTTCTTAATCTCGTTCCCGGCACTAGCCCGGCAACCTTCCAGCATTCGCAATTCTTCAATGCGCAAAATTCATTGCAGACCCAGGCCAACGGCATGCCGCGTGTCAGCAATCTCTATCAGATTGAGGGTATCGACGACGACGAGCGCACTGGCCTGCTGCAGATTCTGATTCCTCCAGCGGAATCCATCCAAAGTGTCGATGTCTCAACGAATAACTACGAGCCGGAACTTGGCCGCTCGGTAGGTGCCATCACCAACGTCACGCTGAAGTCCGGTACCAATGCCCTTCATGGTTCGGCGTTCGAGTATCTCCAGAACAACTATGTGAACGCTCGATCCTACTTCGGCCCGAAGCTTGGACACCTGTCTTACAACTACTTCGGCGGCTCTATCGGCGGCCCCATTAAGAAAGACAAGTTGTTTTTCTTCGGCGACTACCTCCGCACGATCGACAGTGAGAAGGTCAGCAGCACCTTCACCGTCCCGGATGCTCGCTGGTATACCAACGCGGGAGTCACTCCTGGCTGCGCCGATCCTGCTGGTTGCGTCGACTTGAGCGGCGCGCTTGCGGGTACGACGGGGCAAATCTATGATCCGGCCACGGGCGACGGCACGCCCGCGCATCCCCGTACTCCGTTCACAAACAATCAGATCCCGATCAGTCGTATCAATCCTGTTTCGCTGACCATGCTTCAGCAACTCAACGCGGCTTTTCCGAAGTATGGAAAGCTGGATTCAACAAAGCCCTTGAGCAATCCGTCTAACAACTACGCGACCAATCTTCCATTTAGAAAAGACGCGCACAGCTTCGACGTCAAAGCTGACTGGATCCTTAGAGAAAAAGACCACCTGAATGGCCGCTTTAGCTACCAGCGCACCAATACTTTTCAGGCGGCGGCCTTCGGTGACTCCCTCGGCGGCCCGCAGGGTGGCGGTTTCGAGGCCAAAGGTAACCAGACGGCCTACAGCACCGGCGGCATCTACAACCATGTTTTCTCGCCCACGTTCTTAACAGAGGTTCGCGTGGGCGTAGCTCACCTCCGCAACACGGCACTGCCACTCGACTACGGGACGAACGACGCGACAGCGATCGGTGTGCCCGGAGTCAATATCGAAGGTCAGCCCTTCACCTCCGGGCAGGTTGGCATCACCATCAATGGCGGCTTTTCTAATCCGCTCATTGGGTATTCAGCCTCCGTGCCATGGATTCGCGCGGAATCGAATATCGATGCAGTGAACACCTGGACAAAGATTACTGGCAACCACACGCTCAAGTGGGGTGTCGACCTTCGCCGGGTTCGCGACGATCTCTTGCAGGATCAGACCTTCAGCCCGCGCGGCGCGTTTACCTTTAATGACTTGCAGACCTCCACAACTGGCGCGAAGACCAATATTGCGAACTTCATGGGCAGTTTCCTTCTCGACCAGCCGAGCCAGACGGGACGCGATCTGAATACGTTTGTCCCGCGCTATCGGCAGTGGTGGTTTTTCGCCTTTGCAGGAGACAAATGGCAGGCGACACCCAAGCTGACCCTTGACTATGGCCTTCGCTGGGAATTCTATCCGCCCGCTACGCCACCAGTTGCTGGCGGCTTTTCGAACTACAACCCCTCGAACAACACGCTGGTTCTCGCCGGTATCGGAGGCAATCCCGAAAACCTTGGAATGGAGACCCGGTATAACTACTTCGCTCCGCGTACTGGACTGTCCTACCGAGCACATGACGCTACTGTGATCCGCATGGGCTTTGGCATGAGCTACATCCCCTTCACGGACAATACGTATGCGTACAACTTCCCAATTCGCGCCAATAACAGCTATCAGCCGGCGGGCGGCTCGACCTTTACACCCGCAGTTCTCTCCGATGGCGCTACGGTAGCGACCTTCCAGGCTGGTTTCCCGGCGCCGGTACCGGTAGTGATTCCCGACAACGGGATCATCGTTGCCAATACCCCCCAGCTCATCAGTCAGGCCTATACCTACATCCCGAAAAATTTCAAGAATTCCTACGCAGAAGCCTGGAACCTGGCCCTCCAGCAGGCCTTCGGCCCCAACTACAGCATGCAGATCGCATACGTCGGCAATCATGGCACGCGCATGAACCTTTCCCAGAACATCAACCTGCCAAGCGTGTACGGTGGCGGCAATGCTTCACTGCCGGAAAACTCCCCAGCATTCACGGGCGGCGCTACAGGGCGTACCGCAGCAACAAACGAGTACTTCCTGGGATACTCCTCGAACTACAACGGTCTGCAGGTCCAACTTACAAAGCGCTACTCCGCCGGCCTCACATTTACCTCCGCGTTTACGTGGGGTAAAGCGCTTACCTACGCCACCGGAGGAGATGATAACGGTAGCCTGGTGTTTTTCATCGACCAACGCAAAAACTATGCTCCTGCTGACTTTGACCGTTCGAAGAACTTCGAGCAGAGCTTCACCTACGAGTTGCCAGGTGGACGTGGCCATAAATACTTCAACTCGGGCATTGGCGACGCTGTGTTTGGTGGCTGGAGACTCTCCGGTGTGATTTCCATTCTTTCTGGTTTGCCGTTCAGTGTGTATGCAAATCAAGGTGTCCTCAATACGCCAGGAACCGCGCTGCTGGCCAGTATCACAGGCGCTCCTAAAGTGACACACCAAATCGGGGCGGGCAAACCGTGGCTGGACAAGTCCAATCTCTCCCAGCCAACTGGCTGCACCGGCCAAAACCCATGCACCATTCCTCAACTTGGAAATACTGGGCGGAACCAGTTTCGGGGGCCCGGTTACTGGCAGAATAACTTCTCCCTTGCCAAGAAATTCACCATGTTCCGCGAATTTGCAAGTGAGCTTCGTATCGACGCGGTGCAGTTGACGAATACACCGCAGTTCGCTAACCCCAATGCAGGCAGCGGAACGATCATTACAGCTGGGAACTTCGGCCAGATAACGGGCACCCTGGGCAGCGGGCAGGGTACCGTGAACGGTATTGGCGGCGGCCGAAGCCTCCAAGGGTCCCTCAGGGTCTCCTTCTAGCTTCCACTTGGCGGGCGAAGCAGCGATGCTTCGCCCACCATCATCCGCGACGCAGCTGTACGCTGCTGCCCGCATGAGGACACCAACAATGAGCATCCACTCCCGCCGGACATTTCTTACAAGGTCCGCTGCGGCAGCGTCTCTGTGTGCTGTGCCGTCGTTCGCGCGAGGGGCGAAGTCCCCATTCCGGGTCGCTGTAATCACGGATGAAATCTCGCCGGACTTCGATCACGCTTGTCACGTTGCTTCGCAGGAATTTGGCATGTACTGGGTAGAGTTGCGTTCCCTGTGGGGTAAAAGCCTGATGAATCTGAAAGAAGATCAGATCTCTGACGCGCACAAGATACTTGAAAAACACAGACTGCAGGTTACGGATATCGCCAGTCCTCTTTTCAAGACGGACTGGCCTGGAGCGCCGCGGTCGCAGTACGGATCGAAGGGCGATATGCATGGCGCACCGGAGACGACCTTCAAGGAGCAGGACGAAATCCTCGAGAAATCCATTGCGCTCGCAAAACAATTCAAGACAAACAAGGTGCGGTGCTTTGATTTCTGGCGGATCGATGACATTAAGCCATATCGGGAAGCCATCGACGAGAAGCTTCATCAGGCAGCAGAGAAGGCGGGCAAGGAAGGCATTCTGCTCGTGCTTGAAAACGAGTTTGAATGCAACACCGCAACCGGGCGTGAATCAGCGCGTACTCTCGGCGCGATCAAGTCATCTTCACTGGCTTTGAACTGGGATCCGGGCAATGCGGTGATGCGTGGTGAGATGGACGCTTACCCGACAGCTTGGGAGATGCTTCCCAAGCATCGCATCCATCACTGCCACGTTAAGAATGCCGTCAAGAACGATTCGGGAAAAGTGGAGTGGGCGCCGACTGGACAGGGTGTTGTCGATTGGACAGGTCAGTTCCGGGCGTTGAAAGCGGCCGGCTTCAGAGATGCAGTGAGTCTTGAGACCCACTGGCACGGCGCGGCGACACCGGAAGAATCCAGCCGAGTCAGCTGGGCCGGCATGAAGAAGGCTCTTTCGGATGCCGGCGCGTTGTAAATGGATTGAGAACTTTCGGCTCGATTGAACCATCATTATCCTGGGAGGGTTTGTGCTTACACGACGTGAATTTCTTGACACGCTTGCGACTGGAACGGCTGGACTCGCTATTACGTCGACAGCCAAAAGCTACGGCCAGATTCTCGGATCGAACGACCGTTTGAATTTCGCGGTGATCGGCCTGCATTCGCGCGCCTATGCCCATTTGTCAGCGCTGAAGGCGAACAAGGCGTCGGCAAGAATCGCCTATGTCTGCGACGTAGACACGAACACCATGAAGAAGTTTGCGGCGGAGACCGAAAAGGAGATGGGCGAGGCTCCGAAAACTGACCAGGACTTCCGCAAAATTCTCCGGGAAAAAGAGGTCGACGCGATCACGATTGCCACTCCAGATCACTGGCATGCTCCCATGGCAATCGCCGGTTTGCAGGCGGGCAAGCATGTTTACGTGGAGAAGCCGTGCAGCCACAATCCTGCCGAAGGAGCCATGCTGGTCCAGGCGCAGAAAAAGTACGGCAAGCTGGTGCAAATGGGCACGCAGCAGCGTTCCAGCCCACACACCATCGAAATTGTGGACCGCATCCACAATGGCGAGATCGGCAGCGCATACATGGCAAAGGCCTGGTACTGCAATGTGCGCAAATCGATAGGAGTGGGAAAGGAAGCGCCTGTACCACCGCAGTTGAATTGGGACCTATGGCAGGGGCCTGCGCCGCGCCGCGGCTACACGGACAACATCCAGCCCTACAACTGGCATTGGTTCAAGGTATACGGTACAGGTGAAACGCTGAACAACGGCACGCATGAGATCGATGTCTGCCGCTGGGCTCTGGGCGTCGACTTTCCCGAGCGCATCGGAGCACAGGGCGGCCGCTATCATTTCAAGGATGATTGGCAGTTCTACGACACGCTGGTTACGAACTTCGAATACCCTGACAAAATGATCTCGTGGGATTGCAGATGCTGCAATGGGATGCGGGTATACGATCGCGATCGGGGCTCGGCAATCATGGGAACGAACGGATCTGTAATTGTGGATCGGGATGGTTATGAAATCTACGATTTGAAAGGCAAGAAGATCAGTGAGAAGAAAGCGGGCTCAGAGACGTCATCCAACGATCTGGTGGGACGCGACTCGATGACCGACGCTCACTTCGCCAACTTCATTGCCGGAGTTAAAAAGGGCGAGAAGCTCAACGCACCAGTTGCGATTGGAAATGTAGCTGTGACGATGCTCCAACTGTCCAATGTTGCCTGGGACGTGAAGCGCGTGTTGGCACTGGACAAGGCTGACGGGAAAATTCAGCACGATGCTGAAGCCATGAAGCAGTGGACTCGCAGCTACGAAAAGGGATGGGAGCCGCACGTTTAGTGAATCTGCAGATTACGTCTGACCTTTCGCTCAATCGTTCAACTTTCTAGGTCTGTCGTGTATTTGAGGAGCATTTTGATATGAGGGAAAACGTTTCACGCCGGCGTTTCCTGCAAGGAAGCGCCTTGGCCGCAGCCGGGGCTTCGATTCCGCGCTCATCGCTGGCTCTTGCTCCGTCGCAAGAGACTGGAAGGCCGTGCCCCTTCCAGCTTGGGATCGCTACCTACACGTTTCGTGCGTTTCCACGCGACAAGATGATCGGGTTTTTGAAGCAGTTGAACATCAATCAGATCAATGCCAAGGATGTGAAGGACCACTTGCCCTCTGATCCTCAGCAAGAAGAGGCGGCGCTCAGAGACTATGGCGCAGCCGATATCAAACTGCACGCTGCAGGAGCGATCTATTTTCGCAAAGACGAGGACGAAGATATTCGGGCCAAGTTCGAGTACTGTAAGCGTGCCGGCATAGGTGTCATCGTGGCTGGGGATCCTACACCGGAGACATTGCCGCGTGTTGAAAAGTTCGTGAAGCAATATGATATTCGAATTGCGATTCATAATCACGGACCGGAAGACCCGGTCTGGCCTTCGCCCCTCGACATTCTGAAGCTCGTCAAAAATCTCGATCCGCGAATCGGCTGCTGTATTGACGTTGGGCACACTGTGCGCGCAGGAACAGATGTAGTGGAAGCGATCAACGCAGTGGGTCCTCGTCTGTTCAACGTGCACATTAAGGATCTCGCCGACTTTAAAGCCAAAGAGAGCCAAGTCGCCGTGGGACGAGGGCTGATGCCGGTCCGCGAAATCTTTGCGGCTTTAGCAAAAATAGGCTACAAGGGATTCGTCGACCTCGAATACGAGATTCACGAGGACGATCCGATGCCGGGCGTGATCGAAAGTATCGCCTATATGCGTGGTGTTCTTAAGGGCTTGGGATATCGCTTGGGCAGCTGAGCAAGCCGAGCGTGTATTTGAGTCGCTCGGGCGGCCGCTGGTGGACTTTGATGGTGGACAAGAAGGAATCAGAGAGATGCTTCTACATCCAGATCGTCTGTTTCCGGCGGAAGCATGCGCACGGAAGATAGCGCGGGAGTTGTACGCCGATATTTCGACCCTGCCTCTGGTAAGTCCACATGGACACACACAAGCCGCCTGGTTTGCACGGAACGAGCCATTTCCGAATCCTGCTGCACTGTTTGTCCAGCCTGACCATTACATATTCCGAATGCTCTACAGCCAAGGAGTGTCATTGGATGACCTTGGGATAGGTCAGCCGGAAGTTCAGAATCCGCGCAATGTTTGGCGAATCTTCGCGCGGAACTACTATCTTTTTCAAGGCACGCCGACCCGCATGTGGCTCGATTATTCGTTCCAGGAAGAATTCGGATTAACGGAGCGACTATCGGAGAACAATGCAGACCACTACTATGATGTGATTGCTGAGAAACTCCAGACATTGGAATTCCGGCCTCGCGCGCTGTTCGAGAGGTTCAATCTTGAGGTCCTGGCGACCACTGATTCGCCGCTTGATTCGCTCGAAGACCATGAGAATATCCGAAACTCCGGATGGAAGGCGCGCATCATTCCGAATTTTCGTCCGGATTCCGTCGTTGACCCCGATTTTCCGGGATTCCAGGAAAATGTCTCGCGCCTCGGTGAACAGACGAGTGAGGACACGAAGTCGTGGCGAGGATTCCTGCGCGCTCTGCGCAATGCAAGAGAACGCTTTCGTCGGGAGGGCTGCACCGCGACGGATCACGGCCATCCGACAGCTGAAACCGCAGACCTCAATCAGCCTGAAGTGGAGAAGTTGTTTTCCGAGGTGCTTTCAGGCAAGGCTGATGCTGGACGGCGGGAACTCTTTCGGGCTCAGATGCTGACGGAGATGGCGGCGATGAGCTTGGATGATGGCTTGGTGATGCAGATTCATCCGGGGAGTGTTCGTAACCACAACCCAGCGCTGTACAAGCGTTTTGGACGGGATATGGGTGCAGATATCCCGCGACGCACAGACTACGTCTCAGCGTTGCAGCCGCTCCTGGCTCGGTTCGGAAATGAGACGAATCTCACAGTTATCTTGTTTACACTGGACGAGTCCACATACAGTCGCGAATTGGCTCCGCTCGCCGGCCATTATCCTTGTCTCCGCCTGGGACCGGCCTGGTGGTTCCACGATAGTCCCGAGGGCATGATGCGATTCCGCGAGCAGGTGACTGAGACGGCGGGCTTCTACAACACTGTTGGTTTCAATGACGACACGCGCGCCTTTCTATCGATTCCGGCGCGTCATGATGTGGCTCGTCGAATTGATTGCGCTTTCCTGGGACGCCTGGTTGCTGAGCATCGAATCGATGAAGATGAGGCACACGACGTTGCTCATGCACTCACCTACAGGCTGGTCAAGGAGGCGTACAAACTGTGAGGTCGTCCACGCGATTCCGGTCCGCGTGCGATCTATACTGAAGTTTCCCCATTCTGAACATGTCCCAATGCGCCCTGGGAACTGACGAGCGCACGGAAGGAATCGAATCTCATGATGCCGATGCTTTTGTTGGAAGAGAAACAAAGTGCCTCCAACCGAACACCGCGTCATATCAATCGAAACCTGATTTTCAATCAGATTCGTATTCGTCAACCGATCTCGCGCGCCGATCTTGCCCGAACTTCGGGCTTGCAGAGAAGCACTGTCTCGCTCATTGTCGAGGAATTGCTGCGAGAACGATGGATCGTAGAGGGACTGATTGGAGATGCGCCGCGAGGCAGAAAGCCTACCGGCCTTGTGGTCAATGAAAAACGTAAGGTGTTGGCGGTTGATGTGCATCCGGCGCAAACCACGCTGGCAGTTGCAGACCTTTCTGGCCGAATTACGGGTCAGAAACAGCTACAGCTGCCGAGCGATCCAAAGAAGGTTATCCGCGCCATTGTAAGCGAGATCAAAGAAATCATCTCAGAACATGCTGACTGTTCGTTTGAAGGCATTGGCATGACAGTGCCCGGACGGTTCAGTCATCAGCTGAAGAAGACCGTTTTCGCGCCCAATGTTGGCTGGCCCATTGCACAGATCAAATCGCGAGTGGAGCAGGCCACAGGATTGCAAGTGGTCGTGGATAACGTTGCTAACGCATGTGTCCTCTCTGAAGTATGGTTCGGAAACACCGATGAGATGCACGACATCGTCTTGGTGAACGTATCGGAAGGCATTGGCACCGGGATATTCGTAAATGGTGGTCTGGTTCGAGGCGCGGGAGAAATGGCGGGTGAATTTGGCCACGTGCAGATGGATCCCAATGGAATCCCGTGCGGCTGCGGCAGCCGAGGTTGCTGGGAGACTCTGGCGTCCAATCGTGCTGGCTTGCGGTATTACAAGGAGATCACCGGCGAATCCTTGACGTCGATCAATGCGCTTCTGGACCTGACTGAAAATCGCGACCCCCACGCTACCGAGGCAATAGCCAGGATGTGCAGAGCTCTTGGGCATGGAATCCATATGATCGTAACCACTCTGGCCCCCAGCGAGATCGTACTTGTAGGCGAGTTCACCCGGGTATGGACTTGCGCTTATTCGATCATTTGCGATGAGTTGCGCAGATTCCCATTCACGGTCCTTCCGAGGGTGCGCATGGCGACGGAACCCGCTAACGCTCGGCTTCGCAGCGGCGTCGCTCTTGTGATGAGCGAAAAACTTCTGTGACCTTTGCGCCCTGATACACGGGGTCTTTTCCTTTCGACCAGGGAAAATGATGAAAAACAGTGAAAAACTGGAAACGGATCGCTAGGCTTGTTCGTCTATCGGCATAGCAGTCCAAACCTGATTTTCGACTCCCTCCCCGGAGTTGGTTAGCACAGACCTCCGGCGCTATAGTGGGTCAATCATTTTTGTGCTATCGAAGACGTGTATTCACGTGATGCTGGGAGCAGGCTGGAGTGAATAGCGAATCAGTTCCTCCGAAACCGGAACCCGAGGTCGCCTCGAGAGATAGCTCGCCCCAATGGCTAAGGAGCCTCTGGCTGTGGGGCTTGGCCGGTCTTCTCCTCTTTTCTGTATTCATAAGCATTCATTTCATCCGAAGGTCGCAATCTTCCTCTTCCTTTCCCCCTCATCCGGTATTCGCCGATTCTCGTGCCAGTGCGTCACAAGTTCGCCTCACCGGGAAGACGCAGGCTGTCACCTCGCGAGCGGTTTTAGCCCCGGTACTTTCCGGCCAGCAGTTCAGTACCCTTACAGTTGTCAGAATCGTACCTAGCGGAAGCCGAGTGAAGAAGGGTGATGCGCTCGCTGAGTTCGACCGCCAGGCTCAATTGCGCGACTACGTCGACAAACAGGCGCAAGCTGAAGACCAAAACGGAAAGGTTCTCCAGGCTCAAGCCGCAGAATTGGCTACCAAAGCGAAAGACCAGACGGAACTGGAACTGGCCGGCACCGCGCTCGATAAGGCTGAGCTGGAAATGAAGAAACTCGAGCTTCTTTCACGAATCGATGCCGAGAAGGCGCAAGAGAACCTGGACGAAGCCAAGGCTACACTTGCGCAGCTGAAGCAGACGTTTGTTCTGAAGCGGAAGGCAGCAGAGGCTTCCATACACGTCCTCGAGATCCAGCGTGACCGGACACGCGAGACCATGATTCACGCACAGACCAACGCTGCGCTCATGCAAATCCGGTCGCCGATTGACGGCATTGTCGTCTACAACACCATCTGGAAAGAAGGAACGATGGGTGAAGTGCAAGAGGGTGACCAGGTGCGCCCCGGCGTCCCCTTCATGCAGGTCGTCGATCCATCGGATATGGAAGTGCATGTTCAGATCAATCAGGAGGACCTGGCAGGTCTTCGGGTCGGAGAGCGGGCGCGGGTGCACCTCGACGCTTATCCCGACCTTGCGTTGACGGGCAAGCTCGTGTCCATAGATCCGATGGGAAAGAGGGGGGACTTCTCGGCGCGGATCCGAAATTTCTCCGCAACCTTCACGATCGAGGGAAACGATCCACGTCTGATGCCCGATTTGTCCGCAGCTGTCGATGTGGATCGATCCATTTCTCCTGAGGAACGGGCGACCCGATGAGGAACAAACTGCAGCGCGCTTTTAAAGAGCACCGCAGGGTTGCAGTCGCGGTGCTGATCTTGGCCGGTAGCGCTGGTCTGTTCGGTTGGGTTCACTCGGCGAAAAAAGATCCCATCGAGCCGGTCTTTCAGGTACAGCGTTCCGAATTTCTCGATGCACTTCAATTTCGCGGTGAGCTCAAAGCGGCCCGCACCGTATCTATTTCTGCTCCCTCCGATATTGGCAACGTGCAGATCGTCAAACTTGCTCCAGATGGTAGCGCGGTCAAGAGGGGGGATGTTGTGGTTGAATTTGATCCCTCAAAGACGAAATCGGAATTCGACCAGGACCGTTCGATATTGAAGTCAGCAGATGCGCAGATCAATCAGGGGCAGGCAGAGGGCAAACTTATCGAGGAGAAGGATACAACAGCAGTCCTGAAGGCCCGTTATGACCTCGAATCCGCGAAGCTGGACGCAAGCAAAAGCGAGATACTCTCTGAGATTGACGGTGCCGAAGCGCGCCTCAAGGTCACGGACGCCGAGCAGACACTGCGCGAGGCGGAAGAGACATTGAAGTCTGATCGTGCCAAGACAGAAGCTACGGTTGCTGCTTATCGTTCAGCCAGCGCAAAGGCGAAGTTTGATACGGAACGTGCAGCACACTCACTCGATCGAATGGTTGTTACGGCTCCCGCAGATGGGACGATCCGTCTGGTTCCAGTGTGGCACGATGGAGCCGAGACGCCTTTCAAATCCGGTGATCGGGCGTGGCCTGGATCGTCGATAGCTGAACTCCCTGACGCGACTTCGCTGCACATAGCAGCGCACGTCGATGAGACTGAACGCGGGCGGCTCATGGTCGCGCAGACGGCCACCATCCAGCTCGATGCGATCCCGGACCGGCAATTCACAGGGAAGATCCAGCGTATTGGAACCATCGCGAGCATGGATTTCTCCGCAGGCTGGCCATTCCCGCGCAACTTCGATCTGCAGGTTGCCATCGACCAGAGTGATCCGAGAATGCGCGCAGGCATGAACGTACAGGTTACGGTCATTGTGGAGCGCGTGCCCAATGCAATTTCCATCCCAGCGCAGGCTTCATTCATGAAATCGGGCCGCACGGTGGCTTACGTCTGGAACGGGTCGAGCTTCGCAGAGCGAACCATCCAGATTGACCGGCGAAGCCGCGATCGTTGTCTCGTCTCCAGCGGATTGCAGTCTGGAGATCGAGTTGCCCTCAAAGACCCTTCGGTGAAGGAATGATGATGCCGAACCGTGGCCGGCTTATTGTCGCTATCGTGATAATTGCCCTCGTTGCCGTTGGCGGGCTGATAGCCATGAGCCGCAACCGTCCACTTGCCGGAGGAGACTCGATTCCGATCGCCGAAGTGACGCGTGGTGATTTCAGTATCGAGGTTCACGCTACGGGTGAACTCAACGCAACGCAATCGATGATGCTAGCTGCGCCGGCCGTAGGCGGTGACGCGCTCCAGATCACGTATCTTGCCCGGACCGGGGACGTTGTGAAAAAGGGCGATGTGGTCATCGAATTCGATCCCAGCGAACAACACTACAAACTCGAACAGAGCCATTCTGAACTCCTGCAGGCCGAGCAGGAGATCATCAAGGCCAAGGCGGATGCTGAAGTTCTTACTGCGCAAGATAAAGTCGCACTACTCAAGGCACACTACGACGTTCGCCGAGCGGAACTCGATGTGGGGAAAGATGAGCTGTTAAGCAAGATCGACGCGCAAAAGAACGAGTTGATTCTGCAGGGCGCTAAGCGCGCGCTAGCCGAATTAGAGAAGGACATCGAATCGCACCACGCGTCGGGCCAGGCCGCCGTCTTCCTTGCTCAGGAAAAGTACAACAAAGCCAAGCTGGCGATGGACCAGGCACAGCAGAATCTTGATCACATGCGGGTTACCTCACCGATGGACGGCCTTGTCTCAATCCAAAAAAACATGAACGCCTCTGGCGGTTTCTATTTCACAGGAATGTCAGTACCGGATTACCGAGCAGGAGACCAAGTGCAACCGGGCAGCTCGATAGTTCAGGTTCTGAACCCGGCCCGCATGAATCTCACTGCAAGAGTTCCTGAAGACCAACATGCCAACGTAAAACAGGGCGACCTTGTTACTGTGAGGTTTGACGCGCTGCCAGATCGGGAGTTCAAGGGGTCGATAAAGAGCGTCGGTGGGATGACGATTGCTTCGGTCTTTGGCTCACCTTCGACGCATGGCTCCGACGTAACAATCGAGTTGGCCGTCACCGATCCTCGACTGCGCCCAGGTCTGACGGCCGATGTTCTCATCCTTGGCCAACAACAGCACTCAGTTCTTTCGGCTCCACGTCAAGCCCTTTTTATGAAGGACGGTAAACGCGTCGTCTTCATGAAAAAGGGCGGAAGTTATCAGCAACAAGCAGTCAACGTAAAAGGCGAGAGTGAAAGCCGAGTCATCATCGAAGGAGTGGCGGAGGGAACTCCGCTCGCTCTTCTTGATCCAACTATTCCTCAAAAGGCATCAGGCTCCTCCCCTGCCGGAACGGGAGCGCTCTAGTGCCTGTTCTCGCACCCGAACGTCGCGCTGTCCTCGTCTCGATTTCGCAATCATGGGGCCGGGATGCTGAGCTTGGCCTGAACAATCTTCTCCTCCACCGCACTCGCTCTCTGCTCACCATGCTGGGCATGATCTTCGGCGTCGCGGCGGTCGTCGCTATGCTTTCGATCGGCGCCGGTGCTCGACAAAAAGTGATGGCGCTGATCGAACAGATGGGTGTTCGGAATCTCATTGTCGAAGCCAAGGAGACTCTGGACTGGCAAGCCCACACAAAAATGCGGAGGACTTCGCCGGGGTTGACCCTTACGGATTTTCGCGTGATCAATGCTGACCTTACAGGTGTCGTTGCATCCACGCCGCGCAAGCGGATCGTACCTTCGAAGGTGATCCCCAAGCCGCAGCAGGAGACTCCCACCCTTTATGGAGTGAAACCTTCTTATATGCAGATTGCGCGGCTGCAGCTTCTCAAGGGGAGGTTCTTCAGCCATGAAGATGAACAAGCGGGCGCGCCTGTATGCGTTCTCGGATCGGCTGCTAAGTGGAGCATCTTCGGAACTGCAGAAGCAATAGGGGAATACGTTAAGGTCAATGAACAATGGTTTCGAGTTGTGGGGGTGGTAAGCCCACAATTGAGTTCCGCTTCTTCGGTGGCCGGCACACCGGCGGCTGATTCCAACAACATCATCTATGTTCCGCTCCAGGCCGCCATTCAGAGAATCGAGGATAGCTACACCGAAACGCGCGATGAGATTGACGGCATTTATGTGGAACTCGGCGATGAGTCGGCAATTCCATCCGCGGCGCAGCTGACCCGCGCAATTCTCGATTCATCCCATCATGGCGCAGACGACTTCAGCATCGTCGTTCCGGCAGAATTGCTTGCCGAACAGAAGCGAACCGAACACCTGTTCAACATCGTTATGGTTGCGATTGCCGCCATTTCTTTGCTGGTCGGCGGAATCGGCATCATGAATATTATGCTGGCAAGCATCCTCGAGCGCACGCGCGAGATAGGGCTGCGGCGGGCAGTAGGCGCGCGACAATCCGACATAGTGCGTCAGTTTGTTGTTGAAGCCACCATGATTTCCTTTGTCGGCGGTACGATCGGCGTCCTGCTTGGATTTGTGATCTCGCGCGCCATCGCGTGGTTTGCGGGATGGTCCACAGTGGTGACGTTTGGATCTATCGCGCTCGCATTTCTCGTTTCCATTTCGGTCGGACTTGTTTTCGGAATCTACCCGGCAACAAAAGCAGCTCGTCTCGATCCGGTGGAGGCGATCCGCTACGAATGATGTGGAATTCTGTGAGAACTGCACAAGGCGTTCGGCGCCTGCAAGGGTCGTCGGCGCGCATTTGCGGAGAACGAATGATTTTACGATCACTTGGTTTGCTGTCGATCGCTTGTTGCGTGGCGCTGTCAGCCACAGCGCAGTCCTCGGAGAGTTACCACGGTCTGCTCACCTCGCGAGTGCGCTCAGGCAAGCTGCCGGCGTCGGACCGTATCAAGGGCTATATCGAAGGCGGCAAGCTCAAGATCAGCCTGCGCGATGCGATACTGCTCACGCTGGAGTCCAATAGCAATATCCAGATTCAAGAAACCCAGATTGAAAACGGCAAGTTCAATCTTCTCGCCTCCTTTCAGCCTTTCGATCCATTACTGACGAGCAACTTCACGGCCGCCCGGGCATCCACACCTACTTCGTCGCAACTCCAGGGGGTCGGACAAACGAGCAGTTCCACACTCAACCTCTTGACACAAAGCGCACTCGTGAACTACTCGCAGCTGTTTTCAACCGGGACTAGCATCACGGCTGGAATCAATGGCAGTCGGTCCTCGACCAACAGCCAGTTTCTCTTTCTTAACCCGAGTTACAGTACCGGTCTGTCACTCGGATTTACCCAGCCTCTTCTGCGGAATTTTGGTCACTCCGTAAACACGGCGCAAATCAGGATCGCGCGCAGAGCACTCACCGAATCTCGGTTTGCGTTTGCAGCCGAGGTCAACGACACGATCCAGCAGGTGATCGGCCTGTATTGGAACGCAGTGCAGGCGCGCGGTGCTCTCGATGTCCAGCAGCGTGCTTTCAAGCTGGCTGAAATCAGCTATAACCGGGATAAGCGTTCCCTTGAGCTTGGCGCGCTGCCTCCGCTCGATATCAGCCGCTCTGAATCAGAAGTAGCAGCCCGACGCGTGGAACAGATCCAGGCGGAATACGCGTGGTTGCAGGCGGAAGAGGCGCTTCGCCTGATGATTGGAGCCGACCAGGATCCACAACTCAAATCCATCGGCCTCGAACTGACGGAGAGTGCACAGTCAAACGGCGACGCCGAGGACGTCGACTTCGATCAGGTTCTGTCCCTTGCTATGAGCGCGCGTCCAGAAGTGTCGGCTGCGAAGGACGCCCTTGCCATCGATGAAACAAGCATACGATACGCGCAGAATCAGCTTAAGCCCGACCTGAACCTTAGTGGCCAGTATGTTTCTAATGGCCTTGGCGGCAATCAGTACGATCTTGTGACTGGCCAGCTCACTTCACAGGGTGGTCTCGGTTCATCGTTCAGTCAGCTCTTCGGCTTCGGATTTCCCAGCTATCAGGGTTCTCTCACTCTCAACTTCCCGGTTCGAAACCGAGGCGCCCAGGCCCGGCTAGGAGGCGCGCTCGTGAACCGCACGCGCGATCTCTACAGCAGCCGTCAAGAGGAGGAGTTGATCATCAGGCAGGTCCGTGACGCTGTCAACCAGCTCAGACAGGCCAAGCTGGCCCTCGCCGCCGCGAACACATCATTTGATCTGGCGAAGAAGTCTCTCGCCGCAGACCAGCGGAAGTTTGAACTCGGAGCAGAAACGAATTTCTTTGTCCTCGATTCTCAGGAGCGCCTCGCGCAGGCCGAGCTTATACAACTTCAGGCGCAGGTGAATTATCAGCTTGCTTTCGCGGCCATTCGCCATGCCACGGGCGACCTGCTCACTCCTTATCAAATGCAGCTTGAGGCGGCTTCCAAGTAGCTAACTCACTTCGCGGAGTGTCCACGGAGGCGAAGCGGAATGAAGTGGCCGTCGTGAGCTCTGGATTGAGCCTGCGATTCTGAAGAATCTCTTAAAGACAGCTCGTGCCATCCGACATAATGTTCAGGGGCGTCAGGCGATTGAGGGTTAACATGCAGAGCAGGAGGTACAGCCACGTTATGGGCGCGGTGCTCTGCTGTATCGCGGTTCTTCTTGGGGCTTCGACGTCGCTTTTGGCGGAGCACGCTCGGGTGCGAGAGAGCGCAACAACCTTCGCGGATGTAGATGCGATTGTCCAGGAAGCAGTGGAACAGGGGAAGATTCCGGGAGGCGTCGTTGTCATTGGGCACAATCGGCGCATCGTCTACAAGAAAGCATTCGGATCGCGATCAATCGAGCCCACTCGCGAACCGATGACTGTCGACACGATCTTCGACCTCGCATCGCTGACGAAATGCATTGCAACGACGACCGCAGTGATGCAACTCGTAGAAGCGGGACGAATCCGTCTGAACGACCCCGTCAGAGCATATCTTCCGTGGTTTTCGCAGAACGGGAAGGAGCAGATCACAGTCCGCGAACTGCTGACCCACTACTCAGGGCTTGCGCCGGATCTGGACCTGACGAAGCCATGGCAAGGCCGTGATACCGCTCTGAAGATGGTGATGGATTCGAAGCCTGTGAACCTCCCTGGCACGCGGTTCGTCTATAGCGACATCAATTTCGAGACACTGGGATTCCTGGTAGAAGCGGTCTCAGGACTGCCATTGAATCAATTTGCACAGAAGAACATCTTCCTGCCACTCGGAATGACCAAGACTCGATTCCTTCCTCCCGGCGAGTGGCTGCCGCGCATTGCTCCAACAGAATATGACGAAAACGGCAAGATGCTGCGCGGCATCGTCCATGATCCGACGGCGCGGAGAATGGGAGGCGTTGCCGGTCACGCAGGACTGTTTTCAACTGCAGGCGATCTAGCGAAGTTCGCACAGCAGTTGTTGAGCGGCCATACAATTTTGAGCCGCTCCAGCATTGAGAAAATGTCGACTCCCCAACAGGCTGCGACAGCGTCGAGCCTGCGGGGTCTCGGCTGGGACATCGATTCACCCTTTGCCAGCAATCGGGGAGAGTTGCTGCCAGTGGGCTCCTTTGGGCACACAGGCTTTACCGGCACGTCGTTGTGGATTGATCCCACGACCGACACCTACATTATCCTTCTTACAAATGCCGTGCACCCGATCGGAAAAGGGTTGGTTATCTCACTGCGCACGCGTCTCGCATCGGCTGTTGTTCATTCGCTGGATCTGACTGTGAGTCAGCGCGAGAAGTTACGGCTTGCGCGAATCACGGGCTACAACGAGTCGCTGATGGCGGAGCGGCGATTCACATCACGCAATGGACAAGTGAAGACGGGGATCGATGTCCTCGAAGAGAACGGCTTTCGTGAGTTGCACCCCAACCTCGAGCGGCCAGTGCGTATCGGACTGGTCACGAATCAGACCGGGCTTGATGTCCACGGCCAGCGCACTGCTGACGTGCTGGCACACGCGCCAGGCATTGCTCTCAAAGCGATCTTCAGTCCCGAACACGGGCTTGCAGGTGCGCTCGATACTACCGCTATTGGGGACTCGCGGGATGCCTCAACGGGTTCCCCAGTCTACAGTGTTTACGGCGATACGAATTCCAAGAGACGTCCGACGCCAGAGCAACTTTCCGATCTGGAAGCGATCGTTTACGACATACAGGATATCGGCGCACGGTTCTACACCTATGAAACCACTCTCGGCTATTTCCTTGAGGCGGCGGCTAAGGCAGACAAGCCGATATACGTCCTCGATCGACCTAACCCGATCGGCGGCGTTTATGTACAAGGTCCGGTGGCTGATCCGGGAAGCGAGTCCTTCTTAAGTTACGGGCCGATTCCGGTTCGCCATGGGATGACTGCGGGCGAGTTGGCCAGGTTTTTCAATGGGGAGCGCTCCATCGGCGCGAAACTAACCGTAGTTTCGATGGAAGGATGGATGCGCGGAGACTGGTTCGACTCCACAGGTCGGATGTGGATCAATCCTTCGCCAAACATGCGCAGCCTGACCGAAGCTACCCTCTACACCGGCATCGGCATGATCGAAGGAACCAATATATCGGTGGGTCGTGGCACCGATACGCCGTTTGAAATTGTTGGTGCTCCCTGGATCGACGCTCTCCGGTTCGCGAATTATCTCAACGAGAGGCAAATCGATGGTGTGCGCTTTGTTCCGGCAAGTTTTACGCCCGATTCGTCGATCTATGCGAATCAACGGTGCGGGGGAGTGAATATTGTGGTGACGGCGCGCGACAGCCTTGATGCGCCCGAACTTGGACTGGAAATTGCAGCCGCCCTGAAACACCTCTATCCCGGGCAGTACAAAATTGAAATGATTGACGGTCTTATGCGCAACAAGGCCTCACTCGGCGCACTGACGCGAGATGATGATCCACGCCGCATTGCTGAAGACTGGCTGGATGCCGCAAACATGTTCCTGGAGAAGCGCAAGAAGTATCTGCTCTACTGAGCAAAGACGGAGACATCATCGAACGAATGCAGATGCACAAACTGAAACTAAGATCTGGAGTGCTGAAAGCGCAATTGACGCTAGCCACGTGTCTGTTCACCGTCGTTCAATCCTGGGCCGCCTCTGGTCCGGCAATTCACCTGGATAAGAAGGGCGAGCGATGGGCTGAGAAGACACTCCACAAGATGTCGCTCGAAGAAAAAGTTGGCCAGATGATTATGGTGTGGGCTCGTGTCCAGTTTTTGAATGTGGAGAGCCCGGAATATCTTCAGCTCCGCGATGAGATGGCGAAGTATCACGTTGGCGGATTCGGCGTGAGCGTTCCCACAGAGGGTGCACAACTGCTCAAGAGCGAACCGCTGGAGACCGCGGAATTGACGAATCGCCTTCAGAAGGAATCGAAATACCCACTCATCTTTGCAGCGGATTTCGAGCGCGGTCTCTCGATGCGCCTTAACGGCGCCACAGCGTTCCCTGCGGCTATGGCATTTGGTGCGGCGGGAGACACTAAGCTGGCAAAGGAGTTTGGAAGAATCACTGCCGAGGAATCCCGCGCGATCGGAATTCATTGGAACTGGTTTCCAGTTGCCGACGTGAACTCAAATCCTGCCAACCCCATCATCGATACAAGGTCTTTCGGTGAGAATCCCGAACTCGTGAGCAAAATGGTGACGGCCTATATTGAGGGGGCGCATGACGGCGGCATGCTGACCACCGTCAAACATTTCCCGGGACACGGGGACACAGACACGGACTCTCACATGGCCCTTGCGCGCGTGAACGGCAACATGGATCGGCTAAACACAGTGGAACTGGTTCCGTTTCGCAATGCCATCTCCGCAGGAGTGGATTCGGTCATGGTTGGCCACCTGCTTGTGCCGGCAATCGAGACTGACCAAAATCGGCCCGCAAGCGTTTCAGCGAAGGTCATTAAAGGAGTGCTGAAGGGACAATTGGGATTTCACGGCCTCGTCGTCACAGATGCCTTGGATATGGCTGGCCTGACGAGTGTCTTTCCCGGATCGGAGCACGATATTGCTGCTGCTGAGGCGGTCGCCGCAGTGGAGGCCGGCAACGATATGGTGATCATTCCGGGCGATCTCGACGGAGCCGTCACGGGCATGACCGAAGCCGTGAAACACGGAGGGATATCGCGGGAACGAATTGACGAGAGCGTACTGAAGATACTTCGCTTGAAAGCCTCACTCGGCTTGAACCGGGAACGGCTTGTAGATTCAGCCGCTGTCGCGAGAGACGTTGCGCGGCCTGCGAATCAGGCCATCGCACAGAAGGTTGCGGACGAAGGCATCACGCTGGTCTCCGATGGCGCACGAATCGTTCCGTTACCCAATGCGGCGAAAGCATCGGAGATTGTAGCTGTCGTGTTTACGGATCGAGGGCTGGGCAGCGAAGGGGCACGGGCATTCGCGTTCGAATTGCGAAAACGAGCTCCAGACGCCAGGATATTCTTCGTGGACGCTGCAATCGCCAGCTTTATGGAGAGCGAGGTGTTAGCAGCAGCCGACAAGGCGGAGTACGTTATTGCCGTGGCTGAAGCTGTTCCGAATCCGCGAAGAACGACCGAGGGCCGTCCCGGGGGCTCAGCCGGCCTTGATTCAAAGCCGCTTCAGTTGTTGTCGGAGATCGTGAAGATCGCTGGCCGGAAAACGATTGTCGCTGCCTTTGGCAATCCTTACACTGGGGGTTCCGTTCCTGGTCTTGAAACGTATCTGTGCACATTTTCAAATACACCGGGCTCCGCGTCGGGGCTTGTTAGTGCACTGTTCGGAGAGACTCCAATTCACGGGCGATTGCCGGTGACGATTCCCGGACTCGCGAAGCTTGGTGCGGGCCTCGATCGGGAGCCTGCCCGTGCTCATTCAGGCACGAACTGAACGAAATGGCTGGAGGGTAACGAATGAACGAGATTGGGCTGGTCAATCGATTGCAACCGCTCACGCGAAACTTCGCGGTGCGGCTTGTGATGGCAAGCGTTCTAATATCAGGCCCGCTAAGTCGGGCGCAGCAGTCTGTCCCCAACTCTGACCTTGTAGTGTCCCGGCCAGTCGTCAATATGTACAAGGACGCGACGGCGGATAGCGAGGTTACCTCGCAGGTTTTGTACGGTACAGGTGTGCTTTCGGTGGAAAAACAGAGAGACTGGACAAGAATTCGCACCGCGGATGGCTATACAGGCTGGGTAAGTTCCACGGATGTGAAAAGCCAAAGCGCCAATCTCTATGCGACCGAAGGTAAGGCCGTTCGTGTCACTGCGACCAGCGCCAATGCCTATCGCGAGCCCGATGTGACGGAGCATGCTCCGGTGCTCCGGCTTCCTTGGGAGTCCATTCTCGAAATGGCCCCGGACTCGCCTAAAGACAACCCTCGTTGGATTAAGGTGCGCCTGGTTGACGGTCAAACTGCATGGATCCAGCGCGGCGATTCAGGACAAAAAACAATCCCTCTTTCCATTGAAGAGACTCTTGAACTCGCGCGACGATTCCTGGGCACCACTTATACATGGGGAGGAGTCAGCAGCTTCGGATTTGATTGTTCCGGCTTTACTCAGATGCTTGTCAGGCAACGCGGAATCGAGATGCCGCGCGATGCGGATCTGCAGGCTGGCTGGACTGGAGTGACGTCAGTCGATCGCAAAGATCTTCAGCCCGGCGACCTCCTGTTCTTCGGCTCCAGTGCCTCAAAAATTACACATACCGGCATGTATCTTGGGCATGGGGAGTTCATTCACGATACGACACATGATCATCCTGGAGTGCAGATCAGCCGCCTGGAGGATATGCCGTGGACAAAGCTTCTCGTCGCAGCACGGAGAGTAAAACAATGAATCGACGCGAATATCTAAAACTCGCAAGCGTGGCAGCGGTCAGTCCGCTCACATCCGTCGGCCTGCATTCGGCCTCTGCTCAGGAACCTGCCAAGATCGAATGTAGCTTGACGCGCCTGAATCTGCGCCACACCTGGACTACAACGATGTCTTCGAGTGGATATCGCGAAACCGTCCAGCTTCGATACAGCAAAGACGGGACTACAGGTTACGGCGAGGGCGCGCCGATCATTCGCTATAAGGAATCTCCGGAGGCCGCGAAGAAGGCGATCGAATCGATCTCCGGGAAGATTTCTGCTGGCGATCCGTTTATGTATCGGAAGATGCTGGCTGAGGTTCGTCAGGCTCTTGGACCTGAGCAGCACGCTGCGATGGCTGCAGTGGACATCGCGGTGTTTGATTGGATTGGGAAGAAACTCGACGTGCCGGTCTACAAGTTGCTCGGCCTCGATCCCGCAGCCGCTCCAGTTACTGACTTTTCAATCGGTATCGATACTCCAGAGATCACGCGCGAGAAGACGCGGGAAGCAGCTGATTTCCCGGTTCTCAAGGTCAAGGTTGGATTGAAGACAGACGAGCCCACGATCGAGGCCGTTCGTAGCGTAACCAAAAAGCCAATCCGAGTCGATGCGAATGAAGGATGGACCGACAAGGAAGAGGCCATTCGCAAGATCAACTGGCTCGAGTCGCAGGGTATCGAATTTGTCGAGCAGCCGATGCCCGCGCACATGCTGGAGGAGACAAGATATGTCCGAAGCAAAGTGCACCTGCCAATTTATGCCGATGAGGCGTGTACCGACGTCAATATGATTCCGAAGCTGGTCGATGCTTACGACGGCATCAATGTGAAACTCGACAAGTCTGGCGGGATCCTGGAGGCGATTCGCTGGATCGAAGTTGCGCGCGCGTTGAATCTGAAAGTCATGCTTGGCTGCATGGTTTCAAGCTCCTGCACGGTGACTGCAGCTGCGCACATCTCACCGCTTGTTGATCATGCGGACCTCGACGGGGGCTTACTAGTAGCGAATGATCCGTGGCATGGAGTGCGTATCGATAAAGGGAAACTCTTGTTGCCCACAGGACCAGGGCTCGGGTTGACTCCCTCGTAATTCCGGCAACCCAAACATGATGAACCCGCACATGGGGGACTAGGAGACCGTTTTACGAGGATTTCGTATCGGGAGAATGGTATGCCCGCCGAGTACGTTCAACCTTCTATCCGCGGTCATTAGTCGCGCTGATGCAGAGCGAACTCGAATAAGACCGGGCTCACTCAGCTCGGCATCCGCTGGCCGAGATCGCTTTGACTCTTTTGCATCCGTCCGATTACCTCTGCGATTCGCTCGAACGCCCAATCGATCTCGGATCTTGTAATTGTTAGAGGAGGAGCCAAACGAATCACATTGTCGTGGGTCTCTTTGCACAGAAGCCCCTCTTCCATGAGCTTTTCGCAGTAAGGACGCGCACTGCAAAACAGCTCGATGCCGATCCACAGACCTCTGCCTCGCACTTCTTTGATAGCAGGACTACTAAGCGTTTGGAGTCGCGAGAGGAAGTACGGCCCCAGTTCTGCTGATCGTTCCACTAATTTCTCTTCGATCAGAACTCGCAATGCGGTTCTCGCCAATGCGCAACCCAGAGGATTTCCGCCAAAAGTGCTCCCATGATCCCCTGGGTTGTAAACACTCATGATTTCTCGAGATCCGAGAACCGCCGACACTGGATAGAACCCCCCAGCGAGAGCCTTGCCGACGATCAGGACATCGGGAGCGATTCCCTCGTACATGTAAGCAAAGAGCTTGCCGGTTCGTCCAAGCCCAGATTGAATCTCATCCAGCATGAGCAATACGCTGTTTTGCCTGCAGATCTCAGCAGCTTCGCGAAGAAATCCGTCCGGAGGTATTACGATGCCCGCTTCGCCCTGTATCGGCTCGAGGAGGAATGCGCATGTATTCGGCGTGATGGCGTCGCGCAGAGCCGCACTGTTGCCGAAGGGGATGATCTTGAAGCCGGGGGTGTACGGGCCGAAACCATCGCGATACTGTGTCTCGCTCGAAAAGCTCACGGTTGTGATCGTTCGACCGTGGAAATTTCCGGCACACACGATAACCTCAGCGTTGTTTTCTGGAATGCCTTTGATTCGATAGCCCCATTTGCGGGCGGTCTTGATGGCGGTCTCAACCGCTTCAGCTCCCGAATTCATCGGCAGCGCCATATCGAAGCCGGTAAGCTCATGAAGGTCTTTGTAAAGCAGAGGCAACTGTTCGTTGCGGAATGCGCGCGACGTCAAGGTAACCTTGGCAGCCTGTTCGTGGAGCGTCTGAAGAATCTTCGGATGGCAATGTCCCTGATTGACCGCCGAGTACGCAGCAAGGCAATCAAGGTAGCGCTTTCCATCGATGTCATAGACCCAGACACCTTCGGCGCGCCCGATCACGACATCCAACGGACGATAGTTGTTTGCGCCGTACAGATTTTCCAAGTCGACAAGTTCTTGAGTGTGCGTGAACTTATCCAACTGCTGCGAGGTCATGAATGCCTTCCGATTGGGGATTACTACTATGATCGCAGCTTCCGGCGAGTTGGGCTAGCGAGCAAGCCGGCTTCAGGCTCCAATTACGGCCTAACGATCATCTTTCCAACACCATCAAGATATTGGCTGGCGATGGCGAAGGCTTCGTCAATGTGATCGAGTTGCCTTGCATGCGTCAGGACGGGTGCGAACCATTCGGGATGCAATCGGAGCAACTCCAGGGCATCATGGGTCTCGTGATTTGAGCGCCGGACGTTAAAGATCGTCAGTTCCTTCCGTCGCATCGCGGATCCGTCCAGTGATACGAACGGCGTCGAATGGATGCCGGTCAGAGCGATGCGGCCTGCGTTGCGCGTCATTTGCACTGCCTGGTCTGTAGTGCCCTCGCCGGCTGCGCAGTCGATTGCACAATCGACGCCTCGGCCTTTGGTATCCTTCAGGACCTGCGGAACTGCCGATTCCGGCTCAATAGCCACATGAGCGCCACTCCTCAATGCCAATTCGCGGCGGTGTTTTAATGGCTCGATCACCCAGATCCTGCCCGCGTTGGATGCGCGGAGTGCTGCGATCGTCATGAGCCCGATCGGTCCGGCGCCGATAACGGCCACATGCTCCTCTGCTCGAATCGAAGCGAGGGCAAGGGAATGCAAAGCGATCGCGAGAGGCTCAGCGAGTGTAGCCATATCAAACGACATATCGTGTGGGATCGGAATGAAGTTGGACGCGGGCAGATTCACACGCTCGCGGAAAAAACCCGGGTGGCGTGGGTTGCTCAGAAAACGAATGTTTGCGCAAACGTTGTGGTGCCCAGTCAAACAGAATTCGCAGTGGTAACAATAGAGGGCGGGCTCAAGTGCTCCCCGATCGCCGACAACGAGTCCGGTCACTCCTGGACCCATCTTTGCGATCGCTCCGGCGGGTTCATGCCCTAGCACCATCGGGTACATGTTGGGAGTACTACCGACAGCCCCCTCTGAATAGGCGTGCAGGTCGGATCCGCAGACACCAACGGCCTCGACTTGGACCTGTACTTCACCTGGTCCGGGGTCTTCGATGGGCATCTCCGTTTGCCGGAATGTTCGGGGTGCGATGAGTTCTGCCGCTTTCATTCTCAATCTCTATCCAGAACAATACTCCAATGGGGCAAATCGCGAAGCACACAGCAGTCTCAGAAGAAGGTCGTTACCTGAAAATAGAAAATCCCCGAGACCAACTCTGTATGTCGGCCTCGGGGACCTATAAAGGGATCGTGCGGCAGAACCGTGGTGGATCTACCAGGTTGAGACTTTCAGTCCGTCGACGTAAGCTGTCACGCTTCCACTTGACCCATATCCGTCAACCTGGAACTGCGTGTTGATAACGTCCCCCCATCCTAGGGCGGCTGCGCCGAAAACCCTCGCATTGAGCGAGGTCTGAACTCCATCCAACCAGACGGAATGATACGTAACGTAACCGTAGCTATCTCTCGAGAAAGTCGCCTGCACATGGTGCCATTTGTTGATCGTCCAATGTCGCGGATTGCAGGTGGTCCCGCTTTTGCTCACCCAATGCGGTTTGACGTCGCTGGCGCTGCCGGTGTTTACCGTATACGCCCAGTGCCCAGTCCACCCGTCACACTGCACACCCATCAACATCGTTTGTCCATTGGGCATCGTCTGATTCACATCAAACTCTAGATTGCCGATATTGCTCGACGAGCTTGTGAGATACACCCACGTGTCATAGAGGAAGTTCTTGGTATCCGTGTTATCCGAAAAAGAAACGCTGTACCGTTCCGTGCCGTTGTTCTTGAAAGTGGTGTAGAACTTTCTGGAACTGCCGTACTTCGAAGGCGAGCTGACGATGCTCATGCTGCCAGTCGAACTCCCGTCACCACCGCTGTCATGAGTGGCTCTCCATCCACCCAGCGATTCAATCGAACTCACAATGTCGGCGTAGCTTGGAACTGATAGCGCGGAACTCGTGCTTAGCGATGACTTGACGTTGATTGTGACATCCTTTACGCAGGCTGCGCCGTTTGGTCCCCACGCCTTTACGTGTAGTGTGTGAGTTCCTGTCGACGCGGAGAGGCTCTTGTTGATCGACTGGGCCTTAATGACCGTAGTATCGGAACTGTGGTCGAACGAATATCCCATCGCATCAACGCTCACTGAGGAACACACTGATGCAACTGCTGACAATGTAAAGGTGGTCGGGACGTCTGAATCATTTGCGGGGCTATTGACGGTGATCCCAGCGAGCGCTGGGAGTGAGAGACTTAGGACTGCGGAGCACGTAACGGTCAGATTCCTGAAGAAATTCATCGGATTCCTTTGCGATTTTGAAGGCACAGATTTCGCCGACTCCCCACTAGCGTTTTCGCAAGGGCAGGTCGAAGACATTTTCCAATTGTGAGTGGGCTGGTCTGAGAGGCACGAAGGAGATGTACCAGGTCTTACTGCTCAGCAACCTCTAATCGCAGTGCAGGCGTCCGCTCTTCCAAGGACACCGGACTAAACTTCATGAAGACCGGCGCGTCCGAATGGGTTCAGTTTTGCGGAACTCTTTGCGGTCAAGGTCCGCTTTCCATGGGCCCAATCGCCACGAGGTCTTTTCATGACCACAGGCAACTTTTTGTAATGTTCTTGAGCATCCTTTCACAGATGAGGGGCTCGTTCAACGCAAATCAGACAGATTCTTAAAAAAATTTGAAACGATGGGCATCCTGGAAATATTTACCTGCATCGTGAAAAACATACACCCTTTGAGAGGTAAAAACTTCGCGAATCCCAGGCTTTCAAGTTTGGTCCGCTATCTAACAACATTGAGCCACAGAGCGAGGTGCCATTCGTCACACCACTTGGCGGGGTTGTGGAGCGTTTTCCAAAAAGAAATTGGGCGGACCGACTGGTAGCCGATCCGCCCAGACTTGAACCTGCTTGCTCTCACCAGCGAGAGAGTGTGAACTCATCGAGATACAAAGTAGATGATCCTGTGCCAATACCGTCGATCTGGAAGTTTGCAACAAGCGCACCCAGAGCCCATCCGAGCGTGAAATCAGAGTTGACAGTCTTATTGATAGCCGATTCCACTCCATCGAACCAAACGGAGTGGTAGGTCACGTTCCCGGAATCATCACGCGAGTAGTAGATCTGGATATGATGCCAGGTGTCGCGAGTCCACTTCGCCGGGTTGCACGGAACAGTGGATTTTAGCCATTTCACATCGGGATGACTCGGCGTCCCCGCGTTGGAACTGTACTCCCATACGTTGTTATAGCCAGAACACTGGAACGCATAGATCACGGTATCGCCGTTTCGCAACACCTGATTGTTATCCATCTCGAGATTGGTGATCACGCTGCCCGAAGCGATCCAGACCTGCGCGTCGTATACGAAGTTCTTGGAGTCCGTGTCATTCCCGTATGTGACGGAATAGAGTTCGCCACCGCCGTTCGTGAACGACGTGTGATATTTCTCGGTCTGACCGCTGATCGTCGGATCGCTAACCAACGTCATTGAACCCGTGGACGTACCGGGCGTAGCAGGATCGTGCTTGATCCGCCAGTTGGGAAGCAACTGTACCTGTTTCTCAACTCTCGCGTAGGAGGGGATCGATGGCCCCTTCGAAGAAGTGGAAATCACATAGCTGGCACGGGCCAAACCACTGTTCGAATAGCTTGGGGCCACCGCCATTGCCTGCAGAACCATCGACTTCGCAACGGAAACAGGACCGGAATAGCGATAGGAAGAGGTCGTGGGCACCGAGCCATCGGTTGTGAAGTAGATTGTCGAGCCCGCCGTAGAGGTGCCAATTGAGACAGCTTGTGTGCTCGAATACGTTCCGGACGGCAAGGAGAACCATGGCGTCGCAGTGGAGCTGCTCGACTTTACATTGATATTGATGAGCACCTGGTCATTCACCTGTTGCCCCCAGCACTTCACATGCAGTACGTGTGCGCCAGGACTAGCAGTAACGGAAGCGGTAAACGACGTGGGCTCGATCACTGCATTACCACTATCGATCGAATAGCCCATGGAAACTGCCGGTTTGGAGGCGCACGTTCTAGAACTCGCCGAAACCGTGAACGGCGAACTGACGCTTGCTCCCGCAGTCGGAGTGGCGACTGTGATGTCTGAGCCCGAACTCCCGGACCCGACCGTGATGTTCAGCAAAGTCTCGTCATGTACTTTCTGTCCCCAGCACTTCACATGTAGGATGTGCGATCCAGGAGAAGCCGTGACCATCGCCGAGAAGGATGTCGGTTCGATAACTGCTTTTCCGCTATCGATGGAATAGCCCATCGAAACCGCTTTGAGACCGGCGCAAGTTGCCGTGCTTGCCGAGACCACGAAAGGCGAAGTCACGGTTGCGCCGTTTGATGGAGAGTAAACAGTGATGGCTTGCGAGGGCACTGAGAAAGTTGCGAGCGCCAATGCAGCAAAGAACAAAGTCTTCATAAGTCAACCTCGAGTGATATGGCGATGAGTGCGGTTAAGCAACGGCCGCGCGCGCACTACCGGAACGAACAGCGGGGGGAATTCACTGTCGGTATTTCTAACGAAGAGTCCAACCGTATCGCATTGTCTTTCGAACCTGCCTGCGTTCGACGTGAAGGACCGGATTGTGATCTGAGTTTGAAGAGAGCAGTGACGCTCTCCACATGACGGAATGAATATTCGGGGATTGGGGCCGCTGAAAGCGCGGCAATTGACGTTGAAATGAGTCGCACGAAAGCACATCCCGGCCAATCCTGACTGAAATCTCTACTTAGATCGGGGACGAATGTGTTACCAAAGGGCCGTCACCATTGGTGAGCCCTGCAATACGTTCCAAACGCCCAGCTTGCGGGACCTCTTGAAACGAGGGATCGCGTTCAATCTCCAGAACAGCGTGCGTCTAGTGAATTACACGAATATTGATTAACTATTTGGTAATCAGCATACCCGGAGTGTTAACCGTGAGGAAGATGAAGAGGGTACTACTTGCATTACTGAGGTACTTAGGTTGAAGAACGATCCAATTGCGAGGATTTTCGAGCGCGCGTTCCTCGCTCTCAGCGTAAGTCGACAATAAAATCCGGATCGACTATTCCCCTCGAAATAGCAAAACCCTGTCGAGGTGCTCATCGATGATGGGACTTCGATGGCGCCCTCGACAGGGTTGAATGCGTACCTGATCGTTCAATAGTTGAACCTACTACTGAACAGTGAAGGTGATCGTGGCATTTGCGGTTGAGGTGCCGCTCGTGCCGGTGACTGTGATTGTGTAGTTCCCAGGCGTTGTACCCAAAGTTCCGCCGCCACCACCCGTACTGATTGGCTTGCTTGTCCCGCTGCATCCCGTGGCGGCGGCAACCAGCGATATCAGCATCAGTATGCCTAGAAGCGATTGCCCCCGACGCCGGCGATGCGGGAAGAGAAAGAGCACGACGGCCGCAGCAAGTGTTTCACTGCCAAAAGCGAAGATTCTTCGGTACTGGGAGTGAGCTGTTGCAGATGATGCTGCAGTCGTCTTGATCGTGAGCGTCGCAGTGGCCGGTTGGGTTCCTGAGATCGATGCGGACTGATCGATCGTGCATGTTGGTGTGTTCTGTGCACCTGATGGACTCGAGGTCACGGAGCAGGCGAGTGATATTCCTCCGGTGAACCCGCCGCTGGGGGTGATCGTGATCATCGATGTGGAGGTACTACCCGCCTGGATTGCCGTCAGTGGGCTGCTGCTCATAGCGAAGGACGGAGTCGGAGTAGGAACCGTCTGCGCGTTGTACGTCCAGGTGAGTATCTTTTGACTTGCGGACAGACCTCCTGTCCCGCCCGTGAATCCTACGTATGCTGTGTCTCCGCCAACGAACTGCGCAATGTTGATGGCTTGAGACATTGTGAAAGTTTTGTTCGATATGAGGTCGAGTAGCTTCAAGGTTAACGTTGTGCCGTCGTAGCTTAACTGCGCCTGTATGGCATCGCCGCTGTTGAGTTGAATGCCGCTCGCGCTTATGTCGGTACTTGGCATTACGGGAGCGTCGCCGTTCGTGTAAACGCCAGTCGAGTCGGCACCCTCACTATTGAAGTCGTAGAAGTTGAATTTGACAGCAACGCTCTTCAGGATTCCCTCATAGCCGAGGCCGCTTGAAATGCCGCCGAGCGCATTAACACCTTGAGGAGCGTTCTGGATGCAGAAGGTAAACCCGTTTGCCTGTGCATCTCCAGAGACCTGGAATTCGAAGGTTGTCGTGAATGCCTGAACACCGACCGGCGTATTCCAGAAGACACTTCCGGCCTGATTCAGCCCGCCGTTCGTCAACTGAAGGCGGGAGTCATTGCTGGCCGTGGCACTTCCGTTGAGCGTCAGGCCCGTCGTGGATGAAAAGCCTGCACTGAAGTCAACCGAGGTTGCGGGATTCTGAATGGTGTATAAACCGCTTGCGACGATCGAATTCTGTAGCGATGGATCGATCGCGATGGCATTGATGGTCTCAGTTGCCGAGACCTGTATTGGCCCGGTGTAGAGCGTTGAAGACGCGGTTGGAGTAGACCCATCCGTTGTGTAGTAGATTTGTGCCCCGGCATCGGTGTTGGACAAGGTTACAGACTGAGTGGAGGCATAGGTGCCGGGTGCAGGCGCGAATGTAACCGTTGGCGTTTGATTGTCGAAAGTGAATACAGCTGTGCTCACCGCGCTCTGCAGGTAATTTGGCGCGCTTGCAATTGCCTTAACCGTCGTGTTTGTGGCGACGGTGAACGGCGCGCTGTAGAGAGTTGACGATGATGTGGGATTGGAACCGTCGACAGTGTAGTAGATCGAGGACGATGCAGTGCTGCTCGAGAGTGTCACGCTCTGGCTGGTAGAGAAAGTTCCGCCATTGGGCGAGATCACAGGCGCCGCAGCGGTTTCCTGTTCATTGAGGAGGCCGTAGACATCGATCTCTCCGTTGGTAGCGACATAGACCTTGCCGTTGGTCACGACCGGAACAGAGTAACGGTTGGCAGGTCCTGCAGTATCTCGGGAGGAGTTATCGCTCTGGTAGATTGATTTGCTCAGATCGTTCGCATCCCAAGCATAGAGAACGGCGGGTCCATTAGTACCGAACTGGTCTGCCCGCACAGCCCACGCGATACCGTTCTGGGTTCCATTCGATGAAATCGAAAAAGACGGGCTAGGTGCCCCCCAGGTGACGGACGTCTTACTGTCGGGCTCAACATCCATGACACCTGTGTTCATTTTGAACATCATGCCAACGTTATCTCTCGCCCAGAGATAGACATTCCCATTCCAATAGGCAGGCGTAGCCCAAAGGCCTTTCGATTGAGGTATGACGTTTGAGATATCCTGCAGAGCGTTTGTGTTCGAGGACGCTCCTGCCGCATATCCGCCGAGGTTGTCGCGGTCGAGCACTACGATGCGCCCCTCTTTGCCCACATGCACAAGGACGTGAGGATGAGTTCCCTGCTGGTCCGGAACCATGAGGAGCCCGCCTGAGCCCAGGTCCCAATCGTGACTATTCAGGGTCTGATAGTTGAAGGGAGTAAATTCATCGATTGGAGTGATGCCGCCATTCGCCAGGCTGAATGAGACAACGCTTTCGCCGAATTCACTGGTTGCATTGAATGGGGGCGAAGTCCGCGTTCCGTTACCGGTCACCACAAACATTCGACCACCCGGTGCACCGTCGTCGATGGGCAGGCCTGCGCCCGAAGCCCATATTCCCGCGCCGAATCCGTTAGGGCTGAGGCACAGAGCTGCCATTTGTGCGAGTGTGCTGGCGTTGTAGGAGAACAACCACCCATGCCAATTATTGAAGTCTCCATGTGCTGCAAAACCTATGTAAACGTACCCGTTGTAGAGCGCCAAGGCGGGTCGCTGATTTTCCCAAAGAGGGCTGAAGGTGAGCTGTCCGCCGGAACTGCCATTACCTGTGCCGGCCACAGTGGCCTTGATTTCCACGGGGCTGTTGGGCTGTTCCGCGCCCGTGGTGATGTTGATGGCGTGAAGTCGTGCGAAGTCGGTTCCGTTTTCCTTGGTATTGCTGACGACATACATCGTGTTCGTCGAGGCGTCAATTACCGGTGTACCGGTGATGCCGACGGTGGGCGCAACGTCTGGCGATCCGGTGTCCTGCCACGGGATTGCAGTTGCACCCGAGGCGGCTCCGTGATTGGTGTCGGCGAGACTGACCTTCCAGATCGGATTGGCGTTCGCGCCCCCGTTTGAGTCCGCGTCGAAGGCGTACATGCTGTCGTTCGACGTCTCGATGAAGAGCACGTTGTGGGTCTGCCCATCGCTCATCTTCAGATTGGGTACGTATAAAGGCTGCGGATAAACGCTGCTATCCACTTTGTGAGAGAAGAGCTTGCCGAAGGAGTCGGGATTCACATTGGCAGTGGTGGGCGCGGTCTCAGAAGTGTTTTGTCCGGCGTGGGTCTGATCGTACCGCCAGGTTAAGACAGGCACCGGTGTTGGAATCTGAGCGCGTACTGAGATCGCGGGTCCGCAAATAATGGAGAAAATGGCGACGCAAAGCGTCTGAATGTAGGCCGACTTTCTCTTATTTAGGGAAGCCGAAGATTTGGTCAGAAGCAATAAAGAACAAGGAAGTTCGGACATGCGCAAACACCAATCAGCAAGAAGGGATGAACAACGTTCGTCAGCTGAAAAACAGAGAGCGGACAAGACAGCAAAGCGGCGCATATTACGCCGCGAAGGGCCGGAGAGGTTCGAGCTTGCCTGCGTGTCGTTTCCCGACACGGTCCTGACCAGCTAGAAATTGGTGGACCAACTCAAATTCCTTTTCTGATCCTGCACCAGGTTGGACGGGTGTCCTTGAGACAGACCGTTTCAGAAACTTCAACACGTTCCACACAGGTTCGATGATTCGAGCTCACGTTCCGGTTGCTTTTCGGCCTCCATCGACTCCGGATGGCGGAATGCGTCAAAATAGTGCAGCCATGATAAGCACGCTGATGCGCATGTTCGCTCGTCCATCAAGACTGGGATTGCCATCTTCTTCGCGTCCTCAAAAAACTTACATCAAGTTCGCACTGTTGGGTTTATTTTTAGTTCCGCTGAACTACCCGCTACGACTGGCTCCGCAGCAAGCAGCCGCAAAAATGCCGTTTGGGATTGCATGGCGCGTAATCGGCACATGGAAGATACAAGAGGAGCCGCATTCCCTATCAGATGGTGACGCGATTGCTCCTGGCTCTTTGTTGGAGCCTCAAGGATCCGCCCATGATCACTCGATCACGATCCTGTTGCCAGATGGACAACGGATCCTCTACGAGTGTTTCACCTCGCGAGATTGCGCACGCGGTTTCCGGGTGCCTGCGTTTTATCGCAAACCTGCAGCAACTGCTGTTGATCTGCTCGCCCGTGTCAACTCGGTATCTCGGCGAAGAGCGAGTGGTGACGAAAAGGCGGAGAACAGGGAGGAGCCGAGCATACCCCGCGACGAAGCGGTGGTACTGATAGATTCTGACAACAAGGCCGAGATTGCTGGCTTGGCAGCGGCTCTCTCGAACGGCACTTATTCATATGTGGTGCGCTCGCTCGCTCAGGTATCTCGAGTGCAGTCACGCCGCGAAGTTGAAAAGCTCGGACGCTCGATCTCGCTGACGCTTCCGGCCGACGGGCTCTTCGAGATCTCGATTGCGGATCATTCGAACACGCCTCGTATCGACCTCCTCCTGGCAGCGGTTCGTCCGCCGCGTGGTGCTCGAATCGCCGACGCTTTTCAGGATATTAAAGCGCTCCTGGCGGATTGGAACGAGGACTATCAAGGTTGGCCAGTTCACGATTTTCAACGGTATTATCTCGAGTCGGTCCTTCTTGGAGTGCAGCCATCGCGACTGGGAGTAAACAAGCTCTCTTCTGGAAAGAAAGTTGGTAGTGGCGATGTGACTGCTGAACCGATATTTTCTCCGATCCCCGGCATGTTCCATGCGGACACCGAGGTTACGCTGCGGTCTGCAACTGCAGGTGCTGTCATCCGCTACACGGTCGATGGTTCTCAACCCTTGGATGCCGCAACTGTCTACCACGCGCCCATCATCGTCAAAGGTACGGCATTGACGATAAAGGCGTTCGCCAGTGCCAAAGGAAAGAAAGACAGCACTGTGGTGACGGGGATTTTTCGGATTGGGGATTGATTCACGGTTTTCCGTCTCGGCTCTGTAATCTCAGCAGGCATCTAAGTTGCCCTTCTCGACAATCTAAGTAGACATGCCCGTGGCGTGGGAAGACTCTTCATCGCAGCTGCGGAGCGCTGAGTCTCACCTTTGTCGGATGTCATACCGAATGAGTTTTTCAAAACACCTGCGTTGACTCGCTCGGAGGGCCCACATCCATCTCTGTAGCAGTACTGTTCTGCGCTCTGCGATAACGCGTTGAGAAGAGGAAGGCATTCCCTGTGTCGCGAAAATTTCAAGAGCTTCGCCGATTGGTTTCTCTCGAATTTCTGGGTCTTGCTTCGGCACTTGTAGTGGCTGGATGTGGCGGAGTCAGCGGTAAGGTAACTGACGCTGTCCCGACCGTCAACATCACGGCCAGCCCAACCACCGTAAACGCGGGCACCGCATCAACGTTATCCGTCACCGCTGCGAACGCTACGAAGGTGACAATCGCCGGATCGGATGGCAGTTCTTATACGCTGCCGGAAGCGGGTGGAACGCAGACCGTGGATCCGGCCGCTACGACGACCTATACTGCAACCGCTACGGGTCCCGGCGGCTCCGCGACCGCGAACTCCACAATCACGGTATCGTCGGCAGGATCTGCGACTCCTGCGATCACAATCACCGCCACCCCCACTTCGATTACGGCAGGCAGTTCATCAATTCTCACCATCACGGCAACGAACGCGACGCAGGTTACACTTAGCGGTTCGGACGGAACCACCTTTAGTGTTGGCGCTACGGGCGGCACTCAGGCTGTCACACCATGGGCGACCACAACGTACACTGCGACAGCCAAGGGGGGCGGGTCTACCGTTAGCGCAACCGCGACTGTTACTGTGACCGCCAATCCTGCACCGACAGTGCAAATATCGGCCAACCCAACTTCGGTGACAGCCGGCCAACCCTCTACGCTGACTGTAACTGCGGTCAACGCAACACAGGTGACATTAACAGGAAGCGATTCCACCAGCTACACACTCAATCAAGCCGGTGGAACCCAACAAGTCAATCCAGCGTCGACGACCACTTATACGACGACCGCCACGGGTTCGGGAGGTAAAGTTTCAGCGTCTACGACAGTGACGGTCACGGGAAACCCTGCGCCCACCATAACCATGACTGCAAACCCCACGAGCATCGTTGTGGGTAACTCGTCAACGCTGACAATTGTTGCGACGAATGCGACCCAGGTCAGCGTGAGCGGATCTGACGGGAGCAAGTATGACCTTCAAGCGACAGGCGGCACTCAGGTGGTCACTCCATCTGCGACCACTGCCTATTCGGCGACAGGAACTGGAGCAGGCGGTACGGCGAACGCGGCGGCATCCGTCACCGTCGTGCCCGCGGGAAGCCTGCAGGCGGTCGATCACGTCATCTTCATGCTTCAGGAGAACCACTCCTTCGACAACTACTTCGGCATGCTCAATCCATATCGAGCTGCGAACCACTACGATGTGGGTGATGATGGGATTCAATATCTTGTAGACGGAATCGATGACAAGCTGAACACGATATCCAATCTAGACGATGAGAAGACGGCATATCCGCTGTTCAAGCTAAAGAGCACTTGTATTGATGACGAATCGTCCGATTGGCTGTCCAGCTTCGGTGATGTTAATCGCTACAATTTCCTCGATACTCGTCCCATTGAGATGAGTGGGTTCGTACATACCTCTGAGGGCTTTGCAAAGAGCTGTGTCAACAGCGGAACGTGCTCAGGTCAATTCACTGACCTGACCGGTCAGCGTGCAATGGGGTATTACGATCAGGATTTTCTGAACTACTACTACTTCATGGCTTCGCAGTTTGCGATATCCGACCGTTGGTTCTCGCCGATGGCGAGCAAGAGCGTTCCCAATCGGCTTGCGACTTTCACTGGAGGTACGACACAAGGATTGGTGCATGACCCCGGTGGGAACGACCACCTGCCGCAGCTTGATATCCCCAACATTTTTCAGGAACTGGATCAGGCCAAAGTGTCTTGGAAGATCTACTACACTGTAACCGAAGGACTCTGCGAGGACGAAGACGACTGCCTGAAATCGGGTAACAGCGTCTATCCGGCGATACACTTCTCCAACCTTACCTACTCGTATCGCTATATCAATGGCAATCCAACAGGAACTTGCAGTCCGCCGACTCAACCGTCCAGCGTTGTGGGTGATACGTCGAACTCCTTCTGCATCGACCCAACGCACATCGCGCCTCTGAAGCCAACCTATTTCGACGATGTTAAGAACGGGACATTACCGAGCTTCGTCTTTATCGAAGCGGGCTACGGGCACACTGATGAACATCCAGGATCTGAACAATCAATCCTGAATGGCCAGACACAGGTCTCCACTATTGTTGGATCACTGATGACCAGTTCGTCCTGGAAAGACTCGATCTTCTTCCTTAGCTACGACGAGGGCGGCGGCCCCTATGATCATGTTCCTCCGGTTCCGGGTCACTCGAATGACTTTACTTCTACCTCGATGGGCACCATTCCGGACATATCTTCGATCGCCGTGAATCCGGATACCAATCCCGCATACTTTCCGTGCGTTCCGACCACCACGCCAGATCTTCACTGCGACCTCTATACAAAAGACCCTGGAGCTCATCCAGCTGATGCAGCAGCTCTGCACGGGTTCGGTGCACAGATCGGGTTTCGCGTTCCCAACATTGTTATCTCACCGTTCACGCGGAAGCACTATGTTTCTCACATTCCGATGGACCACACCGCGATCATCAAGTTCGTGGAAAACCGGTTCATTGGCCCTTCTGCGCACCTGACTGCGCGCGACACGGCGCAGCCGAACCTGCTGGACTTTTTCGACTTCAATGCTGCTCCGTGGTCGACACCGCCAACACCGCCGACGCCCTCAAGCGTCACCGCCTGTACGCCTGCGAGTATGGGCCCCTAGGCTCAACGATTCGGTATCGAGCATGACGGGAAACTTTTATGAGCCAGCGAGCTTATTTCAGTACCTTCACGTCCGGCGAGTTGCTCTGCAGTAGGATGGGCATCCCGCCACTGATGAGTGAACTCTGAACCTGTGACAGACGTGCGCCGATCACGTCGTCAAAAATCAAGGTTGGTCGGCTCTCGCCGGAAGGCGCGGTAAAGCTAACATCGTTCAAATTCAGATCGCGAACATGTCTAGCGTAAAGGCCGGATGCTGGCAGCATTCCAAACATTCGTGCCTCAGGATATGCACTTTCTTTTTCCGGCACTGAGCGACCGATCCATTCTGGACGATTTCGCAAGACGTTCTCGATGTGAATGTGCGACAAACTCACACCGCGCACCTCCATGCCCTGCAGCCCTGTGATGGAACTTGGCACCAATCCCTCAGTGGTCTGAACGCCGTCTATATTTACGTTTCTAAGGCCGTGCTGCGGATAGTCGTGAACACGTTTCCGATTCCCAAGACGAACAAAGATTGGCGTCCGAGTCCGCTGCATCTGAATATTCTTCACAATGACCCCGTCGATCCAACCGCCGTCCACAACTTCCAGGGCGATTCCTGCGACGACGCGCTCCTTGTAAGGAACTTCGTTGTTATGGATCACAGAATCTGAAAACGTGATGTTCTCGAAACCTCCTTCGGTCTCCGTTCCGATTTTGAATCCATTGCAGCATGTCGAAAGGCGGCAATTCGTCACTGCGATGTTCTTTACGAGGCGGGGCTCCGGACCAAATGGGTTAATGCTTTTCAGGCAGATTGCATCGTCTCCCGTATCTACTGAGCAGTTTGAGATTGTGACGTTTTGGCAGCCTGTGATGTCGATTCCGTCGGTGTTAGGGCCGTTGACTGGGTTAGTGATCGAGATCCCATGGATGTCCACGTTGTCGCTATTGACGATGTTGAGCGTCCAACCAGGTGCGTTCTGAATGTGGATCTCCTCGATGGTGAGTCGTCGGCAATTAACAAACAGCAGCGTAGGACTGGGGTGCCCACCTTGTTTAACCTCTAGGTCATGTGAAGCCACCCCAGCCCACTGCTGGTCTTCTGGAAGAGGCGGCTTGCTGGAAGGCTCCCAGAACGCGGGTCCTTGTCCGTGGATTCGACCGCTGCCGGAGATCGTGACGTCATCCGCGCTCATGGCAAAAATCAGATGCCGGGGATTAGGGCCACCATGTCCGGAAGAGCCAGGCGCGAAACTGTAGTCCTCCATTGACGTGCTGCCAAGCAAAGTGCTTCCTTCAGCGAGAGTGAGTGTAACCCTGCTCTTCAGCTCAATCAGACCGGTGAGAAAGATCCCAGCCGGCACGATCACAGTTCCTCCTCCAGCCTGAAATGCCTCGTCGATGGCTCGTTGAATGGCTTTGGTGTTCAGCGTCTTCCCATCAGGCTTGGCGCCGTACTGCAGAATGCTCTTGGACGTCGCCAATGCCCAGGTATATCGATGGTCAAGCACCATCATCCCGCCAACGACAGGAAGAGTAGTTGATAAGAAAACTCTTCTTTTCATGAAAACCTCTGATCGTTTGATGAATCAGAGAAGGAACAGGTGATGCCCAACGTTCTTCGTTAGCAAAACATCATCGATCAACCGCTCGAGGTTTGCCCGGAATGCTCCCTCGAGTCCCGGCCGTTTGAGGCATTTTCTTGCGCTTCGCGATTTGCAATAACTGTTTGCAGATCAGCAATATTGGTAAATGTTGACAGCGGACCTCGAAGGCCATAGGATGCCCTCACCGGAAGGTAATTCTGTTGACGGAGAGTTCAAATGAGCCTTCGCGACTTCTTATCCAAGCAGTTCATTGATGTCATCGAATGGGTTGAGCCCGACGAAGGCATACTTGCCTATCGATATCCCATGCAGGATCGCGAAATCCAGAATGGCGGCAAGCTCACCGTTCGTGATTCGCAGATGGCCGTCTTCGTGAATGAGGGCCGAGTCGCAGACGTTTTTGCTCCCGGTTTGTACTCCCTGAGCACTCAGACGCTGCCAATACTCACCTACCTGATGAATTGGGATAAGGCGTTCAAGTCCCCGTTCAAGTCGGATGTTTACTTCTTCTCGACTCGGCTGCAAACCAACCAACGTTGGGGAACCCCGAACCCCATTACCATTCGCGACAAGGAGTTCGGAGCTGTTCGAATCAGGGCATTCGGAATCTACACGTATCACATCGTTGATCCGAAGACGTTCTACTCCAAGATCAGTGGCACGCGCGATCTTTACACGGTTCCAGAGTTGGAAGGTCAACTGCGAAACACAATCGTAGGCCGCATGACGGACACGTTCGCGAACAGTCAGGTCCCATTCCTCGACATGGCCGCGAATCAGGTTGCCCTGTCCGACAAGCTTCTTGCGTCGCTGAAACCGGGGTTCGCCGACTACGGCCTTCTTCTCGACAGCTTTGTTGTCGAGAATCTCTCACTTCCCGATGAGCTCCAAAAGATTCTGGACCAGCGCATCGGAATGAACATGGTGGGAGACATGGGTCGCTACACGCAATTCGAGGTTGCACAGTCGATCCCGATTGCTGCTGCAAATGAGGGCGGGGGAGCGGCGGGCGTGGGTGCAGGCCTTGGTGCCGGGGTAGCCATGGGTCAGGCGATGATGGAGTCAATCAGAAACGCAGGATCATCGGGGCCAGACTCGGGAACTGCGGCAGCTGGTCCGGTTTCCGAAACGAAGTTCTGTCTTAATTGCGGCAAGGCAATTCCCAAGTCAAGCAAGTTCTGCCCGGAATGTGGTCACCCGCAGCAGTAACGCCGAACCAACCTATGAATGGGACTGAGTGGATTGTCGATGCCCAGGGCTGCAGTGCGGACGCGCTCCGTAGCCTGACAACGTTGCGCGGGCTTTTTGCGCAAGTGGTTCATGATCTCGGGCTTCGCACCATCGGTGAGACGCATTGGCATCAGTTCCCCGGAACAGGCGGAATCACCGGCCTTTGCCTGCTCTCGGAGTCTCACCTCACCTGTCACACCTTCCCCGAATTTGGATCGCTTTGCCTCAATCTCTTTTGCTGCGTGCCGCGCAGCCGCTGGAATTTCGAGTTGCAGCTTTCAAACCTGTTTCTCGCAACGTCAGTTCGTGTGAATACGATCGAGCGCGAATACTCTTGGCCTGTCGATGTATCGAATGCGATGGCTGCGGGGAACCGATGACCCAGGCAACTGCGAATTGCCCGAACTGTGGCGCCACGATCACCTTCCGCTGGTCTGGCAGCGTGCAGACCGTCTGCGACTTTTGCAGATCAATCCTGATCCGGACAGATCTCGATCTCCAAAAAGTCGGTCAAGTCGCAGACCTGCCTCTCAACAGTTCGCCCATCCAGATTGGGACCGATGGCATTTTCGGTAGGCATTCGTTTTCCGTGATCGGTCGCATCATCTACCAATACGATCAGGGCAACTGGAACGAATGGCACTTCATAACGAATGACGGGACTAGTGGGTGGCTTTCAGATGCGCAGTTGAATTATGCAGTCACCTTTCCGGCGCAAGGCCAGAAGCTGCCGTCAGAATGCAAGGTTGGCCAGCAGTACACGTGGAACAACGAGACCTATCTTGTCAGCACTATCACGAAAGCTCATTACTGCGGAGTCGAGGGAGAGCTGCCGTTTCAGTACTGGGACAAGTCGGATGTTGTGTTCATCGATCTGCTGTCTCACTCTGAGAAGGTTGCCACGATCGACTATAGTGAAGACCCACCCCTGCTTTTTCTCGGCGGGGCAGTCGGGTTCGAAGATCTCAAACTCAAGAACCTCCGCAGTTTCGAGGGATGGTCGTGAGCACGGTCGGCCCCACGCCGGCGGGAGCCCCGCACGTCAAATCACTGAACTGCCCCGGCTGTGGCGCGAGTCTAACCGTGCGCTCCTTCGGAAACGCGGTCACGATTATCTGCGAGAGCTGTCACTCTGTGCTCGATGCACAGGATCCCAAGTTGAGGATCCTGCAACAGTTTCATGCGGCCACAAGTGAGGATCCGCCGCTCATACCGCTCGGCACGCGGGGGGCCATTCGTGGCGTTCTGTACGAAGTCATCGGATTTCAGCGTCGTACCATTCAAGTGGAAGGGATCTCGTACAGCTGGCACGAGTACGTGCTTTTCAATCCAACAAAGGGCTTTCGTTATCTCACGGAATACGACGGTCACTGGAACGATGTGAGTATCCTGCGCGCGCTACCTGACGTAAGTGCGGGCGAGGCGACGCTTAGGTACCTCGGAGAAACCTATCGCCTGTTCCAGACTGCGGATGCGGCGACAGCCTTTGTGCTGGGTGAGTTCCCCTGGCAGGTGCGAGTCGGAGAAGTCGTGCGCTTCTCTGATTACACTTCGCCGCCGCGTGTCATCTCAAGTGAAAGTACCGGGACAGAGATCACTTGGTCGATTGGCGAGTACCTCACCGGCCGCGACATCTGGAAAGCGTTCAAACTCTCAGGTGAGCCGCCTGCTCCGATTGGAATCTACGAAAATCAGCCTTCACCTCTCAGTGCAAGTGTCAAGAGCGTCTGGTCTCTTACAGGAGTGTTTCTCCTTCTGCTGTTGTCGCTTGCTGTAGGAGTCTATTGGATGGAGGGCGATGAACAGACCTTTGAGCAGACCTTCGAGTTCAATACCAGCGCAGGAGGAGAGGCCTCTTTCGTCACAGACATGTTTCAACTGAAGGGCCGTACATCTGATGTCGAACTGACAACCAGCGCCGGAGTGGATAATGACTGGATTTATCTGAACTATACCCTCATCAACCAGGACACGGGTCACGCTTATGACTTCGGAAGAGAAGTCAGCTACTATCACGGTTACGATTCTGATGGTTCGTGGTCGGAGGGTCACACGACCAATTCGGTCACAATACCCAGCGTGCCGCCCGGCAACTACTACCTCCGCATCGAACCGGAGAGTGATCCAAATCGCGGGTTGATTCGATACGTCGTTACCGTAAAGCGCGACGTGCCGCAAGCGAGTTTCTTTGGACTGGCCGCTTTGGCACTGCTGGTTCCCGCCGGACTTATCACGTGGCGCTCTCTCAATTTCGAGCACCTTCGTTGGGCTGAAAGTGACTATGGCTCATCCGGTGACGGATCGCTCTTGAGCACCGCGGGGACAATCATAGATTCATTCAAATCAGGGGAGGATGAATGACTAGAATCTTCTTCCTCGTCTATGGACTTGCTGTGTTAAGCGTAGTTGCTTTTGCAGAATACCGCGGTTGGAGCCTGAACCGCGTCGACGAAGTGCGGAATGTCCCCAGGTCCGTCCGCGACAATCCAGGCTCATATCGTTCCGTCTACAGCTCTTACCACCACTACACAGGAGGCAAGTAATGGGCATCCAGATCAACAATGTGGTGAATGCGATTGTCTATGCCGCCATGGGCATCGTGATTTTCAGCGGAGCATTTTTAGTGCTCGACAAAATCACGCCTTACAACTTGTGGAAGGAAATCGTACAGGAACACAATCTGGCGCTCGCGATTTTGCTTGGCGCCATGTCCCTTGGCCTGTGTGTGATCATCGCGGCGGCCATTCACTAGCGTGGGAATCCTCCTCTTCATCACTGTCCTGTTGATCTCCGCATGCGGGCTCATCTACGAGCTTGTTGCTGGCACGCTGGCCAGCTATCTGCTTGGCGACAGCGTCCTCCAGTTTTCAACCATCATCGGTTGCTACCTCTTTGCAATGGGAATTGGAAGCGCTCTCTCTCGCTACATCGATCGCGGGCTGGCGTACCGTTTCGTCTGGATTGAGCTACTGCTCGGTGTTGTGGGCGGCTTCTCTTCGGCGCTGCTGTTCCTGGCCTTTGCGTATTCGCAGGGTTTTGAATTTCTAATGTATACGCTGGTCATCGTGATCGGCGTGCTTGTTGGTCTGGAGATTCCACTGCTGATGCGCATTGTTCGCGATCGCTATCAGTTTCGTGATGTCGTGGCGCACGTTCTTACGTTCGACTATCTCGGTGCGTTGGGTGCCTCATTGCTGTTTCCGATTCTCCTGGTACCACATCTGGGGCTCGTGCGCTCCGCGATGGTTTTCGGCATCCTCAATGCAGCCGTTGCGCTCTGGAGCACGTTTATCTTCGCGAACCAGATGGCGAGAACCGCTGTTCTGCGTTTCTTCTGCGTCATTGTCCTTGCTGCTCTCTGTACAGGTCTTGCCGAAGCTAAGCACATTACGCAGGCCGCTGAGGACAATATCTATGCGGACGAAATAATCTTTGCCCGTGACACACACTACCAGCACATCGTTCTCACTCGATTCAAAGATGACATTCGCCTATTTCTGAATAGTCATCTTCAATTCAGTTCACGCGACGAATACCGTTATCATGAAGCGCTCATCCACCCTGGACTTTCAGCCATTGCCGCGCCACGTCGAGTGCTGGTTCTTGGCGGCGGCGATGGTCTGGCGGTTCGCGAGATCCTCAAATATCCGCAGGTGGAAAGCATTACACTCGTTGACCTCGATCCGGAGATGACGCGGCTCTTCTCCACGAATCCCATGTTGACTGGTCTGAATCAGAAGTCGTTCCTCTCACCTAAAGTTCATGTCATCAATGACGACGCGTTTCCCTGGCTGGACTCTGATGCAGAAAGCTTCGACTTCATCGTTATCGACTTCCCCGATCCTACGAACTATTCGCTCGGCAAGCTGTATACCACGGCGTTCTACAAGGCAGTTGCTCGTCATCTTAGTGAGCAGGGACTCATGGTGGTTCAAAGCACATCGCCGATGTTTGCGCGTGATTCGTATTGGTGCATTGCAGAAACAATCAAGCAAGCCGGAATGTTGACCTATCCCTACCACGTGTATGTTCCATCTTTCGGCGAGTGGGGATTTGTTCTCGCCGGGCATCATGAATATACGCGGCCAGCGACCTTACCCGCCGGCCTCCGCTTCGTCGATCTCAAGGGACTACCGGCTCTGTTTCAATTCCCGCCGGACATGGCGCCCCTCTCAATGCCTCCAAATCGCTTGAACGATCAAGTTCTGGTTCATCTTTACGACCAGGATTGGAAGGACATAAGTCATTGACGGTTTCGCGCCGCTCCTTCATTCAGTCCGCCGGTTTCTCGCTTGCCGGACTCTCCATGAAGACAGAGCCAAGAATCAGCGGATCATTCGTGAATGAGTCTTTCCAACAGGGGCACATGCTCCGCGATCGCGCTGTTTTCGCGGCACCGAAGCGGATCGAAAAAATCCCGGTGGTCATAGTCGGCGGCGGCATCGCCGGTCTCAGTGCCGCATGGCGTTTGCAGAAGAGAGGCTTTCGCGATTTCGTTCTTCTCGAAATGTGCGATCAGGCCGGAGGCAACTCGCGCTGGGGTGAAAACGAAATAACTGCGTACCCGTGGGCAGCCCATTACGTCCCAGTGCCCGGGCGCAAAGCGGTATATGTTCGCGAACTCTTCGAAGATCTGGGAGTTCTCAAGGATGGTAAATGGGAGGAGCGCCACTTGTGCTTCTCTCCGCAGGAAAGGCTATTTCTATTTGGGCGCTGGCAGGAGGGAATCGAGCCGGCCGTCGGTCTCACGCAGAGCGATCGAGATCAGTTTCGGCGTTTTGAGGACCAGATTCACGCATTTCGCGCGACCGGCAAGTTCACCGTGCCCATGGAAGTCGGGCTCGCCGATGACACCTCAAGTCTCGATCGCATCTCTTTCGCCGATTGGCTTCGCGAGCAGCGCATGGATTCGCACATATTGCAATGGTATTTGAATTACTGCTGTCGCGATGACTACGGCGCAATGACTGATCAAACTTCAGCCTGGGCAGGCATTCAGTATTTCGCCTCGCGAGAACCCGACGAGAAAGGCCCGCTCACCTGGCCCGAAGGAAATGGGTGGATTGTTCGCCGGTTGCTCGAGCGCGTGGGATCGTTCGTCCGCACAAGTCAAATGGTTCATAAGATCGTGCAAAACGGTTCCGTCTTAAAAGTATTTGCAGGCGACACAGAGTATCGGCCAGAAATGGTTATCTTTGCAGCGCCCACGTTTCTTGCGCCCTATCTTATCGAGGGCGTAGCCCGTCTCCACAGTTTCGAATACTCCCCCTGGCTGACCGCAAATCTGACTCTCGAGCATCTTCCCAAAAATTACGGCGGTGATCCCACCTGGGATAGTGTGTTCATGGAATCGCCGACCCTGGGATACGTTGACGCGACACATCAGACCTTGCGTACTCATGTGGACCGTACGGTATGGACCTTCTACTGGGCCCTTGCTGAGGGGTCGCCATCCCAAAACCGCCAGATGCTTCTGAGTAGTGATTGGAATCACTGGAAAGAAGCTATTCTTCACGACCTCGAACGTGTCCACCCCGATATTCGTCAGTGCGTGTCGCGCATTGACATCATGCGGATGGGACATGCAATGGCGCGTCCCACGGTCGGCTCAATCTTCTCGCCCGAACGAAGAAGACTGACCGAACTACACGGCCGCATCCTCTTCGCCAATTCTGACGTCAGCGGTTTCTCGATATTCGAAGAGGCACAGTATCGCGGGATCGTAGCCGCAGAGCATGTCTTGAAACGCCTTTCTGGGTCGGATCGCCTTCAGCCGCATAGCCTTCCTTCAAGAGGGACTTCTGAATAGAAGCGATTCATCAAGCTGTAGGTAATTCTTGTAAGGCGATTGCCTCGGCTGCTGCCGTTGAGCCTGTCTCTCCACAGTTGCACAGGTCAGGCAGAAAATGCTTCCGTGAGTCACCCGACTCACAACCGAGCCCATGGGGACAATTGCGGAGTCCACAACACACAAAAACCCCTCGATGCGATAGGCAAATCTGCCTATCGGAATCGGCTCCTGAGTTCCGGTTCCGACCAATCCGCGCTGCCGATTCGAATTACATCAGCGGCGATACCGCGGGTGATATCACGCTTGCCTCCAGTAATATCTCATCACGGTGCAGCAGGTAAAAAGGCGTCCTGTGTTAGCGGAGGAAG
>Ga0207694_10000287_pt1 | contig 47484 bp, 72 predicted proteins | sample KBSC34metaG_FD_184353 | JGI IMG/M metagenome (GOLD analysis project Ga0207694, IMG submission 184353) | Corn rhizosphere microbial communities from Kellogg Biological Station, Michigan, USA - KBS C3-4 metaG (SPAdes) (version 2) | ecosystem: Host-associated > Plants > Roots > Rhizosphere > Soil... | reverse complement strand
GCTCCCTCGGTTATTCCTGCGGGCCGGGGTGGAGCAGACGTGGGAGAGATGTTCGGAGGGCCACCCTTGTTACCAGCGTTGTGGCTCATCAGACCCGCAATGGTGCCTTTTGCCCGCTTCGTGAACTGTAGATCGTTCTGAATAAGCTCGTTATTCAAAGCGCCCGCATTAAGTGGGGACGCCTGATTGGCCATGATGCGATTCATCAAACCTTCGGTGCCGTTCATATTGCCGCCGTATTTGCGCGCTACCCCGCCGAACTCACGCCCCTGCATGATGCCAGCGGCCAACTGCGCTCCCTGCTGAGTGAGGGCACCATTCTGGATAGCAGATGTAATTAGCGCCTGTAACGCGCCAGGGTTCTTCTCGGCCTCGGAAAGAGTATGTGCGATAGCGGCGCGCTGCGCAGGGTCATTCAGCGCGCCGAGGTTGGGTGTGATCTTGGTGTTGAGAATATCCTCGTACTGCTTCACGCCCACGAGGTCGGATAGTACGCCCTTTGCTTGCGTAAACGGAGTATGAGCGGCACCACCCTGAAGCGCGTCAAGTCCTGAGATTGTGACCGGATTTCCATTGGCATCAGTGGTGTCAAAGGTGCGATATTGCGCATTGGCTCTGGCGCGGGCAACCGCATTTGCTTGGCCTGCAATGAGCGAATCATCAGTACCAATCTCTTGTTCTTGTCCTGTCCGCTTGTGGGTGAGAAACACCTTTCCATCATGTTTTGTCACGGAAACATCGGCATAGGTTCCGGGGCCATATTTGATGTTGGCGATGTTCGTGGCTGTCGTGTTCTTTCCAGTTGCGATGTCCTTCGCGTTCGCCAACCCTTCCATCTTCTGCATGACGGCCGTCGCGGCACCCGTAGGTAGAGTCTGCCCTGCGAATGCTCCATATTTCGGATCATTGGGAATCTGCATCGGCGCTTGCAGTGCTTGCAGTTGTTCGAGTTTCCCCCCATACAAGTCTTGCTGAGACTGGCGTAGACCTTCAAGAGAGTTTTGCTGTTGTTGCTGCAATCCGATCTTTAGTGCGTTCTGCTGCTTCTCATAGTCTGTCGGCATTCCGAGATGCTGGAGAGCAGCTTGACTGCCGGCATAGGTGGCCGTCCCCAGTCCTGAGACGAGATGCTGGAGGAATGACTTGATCGGACCCGGCTGCGCTGGAGGCACGACATTCGGAGGAGGTGGCTGGGGTAAATGAGGACTTTGTTGCGGCACCATCGAAGGCATTGCAGAAATATTCGGAGCAGGGCCAGGATTGACTGCCATCGCCTGCTGTGCGAGCGTAGGCCCTCCAAGCTGCGGAGGAACCTGCGGAGCTGCTATGGGGGCAATCTGCGTCGGCGCGGGGATATCTGCGGTGGGAACTGTTGCTGCTGTTCCAGTCTTCGCTCGAATCAGGGCGAGAATCTGCGCAACACGAGGATCATCGGCCGTTATGGGAGACTGATCAGTAAGTGGCGGAGTCGTGCTCATACCTTTGGAGACCCCCAACCAAGAGACTTCCCGAGTTGTCCTGCTGCCGAAGCTCCAAAACCTCCCGTAAACGCCCCTAGAGCTCCTCCAGCGGCTTGTCCTGCGGCTTTACCGAGTTGCGACTGCCATGTATTCGCTTGAGCCTGAGTCAAGTCTCCCAGAGCCGCATTAGCGCCACCGCCGAAGGTTCCTACGTTGCCACCAAGGGTCTGAGCGTTGCCCGAAAGAACAGATGCCGCATTGAACTGATTGGCGAGTCCCTGTTGGGCGTTGTTGAGCGTCACCGTGCGGAGAGAATCGGCCAGATCGCCAGCCTTGGCCGCTTGAAGGTTGCCATAGCCCGTTGCCGCAACTCCAGAGCCGGGAGTATTACCGAGACCTTCGCCGCGCGCCGCGAGTTGGGCATTTGCGCCCTGCGTTGCCTGATTGAAGCGGAGCGCGTTCTGGTCGAGGGCCTGAGAATTGAGTGCCGCCAACTGCTGAGGCGTAAACCCCATGTTGCCTGAAAGATACGGAGACAGGGCCGCCTTGTTCTGGTCAAGCAGAGCGTTCTGCGAAGTCAACTGCTTTTGCTGGAGTTGGTTTTGCGTATCCAGCTGCGCTTTTTGAGAACTGGTGTCTTGGCTCATCGAATCCCCATCCTAAGACCGTCCCCCCATGCGACGAAACCATGACGCAAAGCGAATGCGCGGGTGGATGGATCATTTGAAAATGCAATCACATCGGCCAATCCTTCCGTATGTGCGCGGGTAAAAGCGGCTGCGGTGAGCTGGTGCTGCGCCGAAGCAAACTCTTTCTGCGACAAACTTCCGACTGGTACCAGAGATCCCAAGGTCATTGAGAGGTACTGGGGTTGATAGAGCAAAATCTGCCCTTCTCTTTCGGCAATCATAATCTGTGTAGACGGCAGAGTAAACACATCTTTAGGGAACTCTTTACCACTGGCATCCGCTGCCACGATGAATGCAGCCTTGTCTGCCTCGTCATACATCCGCAGGGGACGAACAAAGACCGGCCTCATATGCTCTGCCCTGTATACGTTCCTGTTCCCAGTCCCGATGCTCCAGGGTTGGCAGTGAAGAATATCAAACCTTCCGTAATCCTCTCATTCGTGGTGAGGCGTTGGGTGCGGCTAGCCGACGATATGAGGGCTGGGGTAGCGGCCGGAGAGAAAGCAAATTGCGGGGTGCCAGCATCTCCTTGGACGAAGGACAGACTCTGCGGTTGGGCAATGGAGACGAAGGACGAGAAGCCGTATTGAACGCCCGCCGTAAGACCTCCGATTGTCATCGAACCAGCCAGAATGGAGTAGTTCGACCCATCCGCTCTACGAATCGCCAGCAATTTGGAGCCATTGGAGCCGTCCCAGTAGATCGTGATGGAGTCGCCTGTCGAGGTAAAGGCGAAGTTTCCTTGCACCACGAAAGCAAAGGTCGAGCCTGTGGCCTGAATCCCAGTCGGAGCGACTTGCCCGGATGGTTGTACCGATGTCGCGCCGGGAACGGTAACTGTCGAGTTGGAGAATGTCACCCGGCCCGCCACGGAAGACGGGAAGCCAGCCTCCAGACGCGATAGGCGTGCATCGTCGGTGGTTGAAAGCTTCGAGTTGTCGGGAAATTTGAGAAAGTTCATGGTTTCCACCCCAAATCAAAGCTGAGCACCTTCATCGGCTTCTCCGATTCACTCCACTCTGCCCAGAAAGCGATTCGCCGTGCTGGCGGAACTGACTGATCGACTCCCCAAGCCTTTGCAGCAATGTACTTCTTTTGAATGGTCTGATCCTGATACTGCGGATCGCGAATATTAGCCGAGATGTCGGTATAGTCGTCCTTCACAGCTTGCTCCGGGTCATCATCCACCAAGCACCCAAAGTATTCAGGAGTGCGCGGGGCGAAGTCGTTCCCTTCGATGGGGAGTTTGTTGACCTCCATGTCAAACTGCTTCACCTCGCGAACCTCCACTGCATTTCGTGAGGTCGTACCACGTCCTGGAACTACCGCAAACAGATTCGACTTAAGCGTCTCCGCATATTGCGTTCCGTCGTCATTGAACGTGGAAGGGTCGAGATACATCACATGCCCATCGTCAAAGGCTGCAATTAACTGAATCTCACCAACTGCAATCTCGCCGGAAGTGATAGCCGTCATGCGCCCGCCAAACTTCCACGGCGGGTTCCATTGGCTCAAGTCAAGGTTGAAGGTGTAGAGAATCGACCTTACGGCATCGAGAACGTATATCCAGTTGAACAATTTCGACTTGTGGAAACCGATGAAAGCCTGCTCAAGATAGAGTTGCGCTAGATCGGGCCGGATAGGCTCACCAAACTCCCCATCGGATGATCCCCAACCCTGCTTAGAGGTATCTAGCCAGTAAACATTGTCCCCCACGGACATGATGTTTATCGGGAAGCGAGTTCCGCCACCCTGCAATAGCTTGGATTTACGGAAGGTTGAAAGATCATCTCCCGATACCTGCCAGAACTGCTCATCCAGCCCAATATCCACGCCGTTAGATGTGACAGCCAGCCCCCCTACTTCTGAAGGCCAGGCGTAGAAGTTCCCGTTGATGGCATCGGACATGCACTCTGCGGGGATTCCATTGGTTATCTCCTCATTTCCTGTAAACCATGACTTAGCGTCTTTCTTTCCCCAGATTCGCCCATTCGACCATACAAACCCGCTGAGCGCTTGCGGTGGGTCGTTGACGTACAGCGCGGGGCCTGTCTGAGAGCCAAGGAAGATGTCGAGCGTGGTGTCGGTATAGGAAGCATCCACATTGGGCAGAGACGCCACCAGCCGCATTGCTGCGGGATCTGCATCGCCTCCGTCCGTCGTGCGGTAGAGGTTGATGCCGTTCACCTGCGGATCGGCCGAGGAAAGTACATTGGTCTGCACAGCCAGTTCGGTGAAGATTCCAGTAGAGGCCGAAAGTTCCGACATGGACGACTCATGCCCATAAATCGAGGTGAAGGTCTGCCCATAGATGTAGCCCGTCTGTGCCGTGATCGCATTCGGTGATGCCGTTATGGTTATTCCAGATGAGGGATACGCATAGTAAACAGTCATCTGGAACGGCTTGCCAATGAATAGCCGTGTCGTGTCGGGAAGGTTGACCGCTTCTGCGAAACCAAACCCCGGCGAATTTACGATGGCCGGAGTGAGAGTGGCACCCCATGTATCGGTGGAGCTACCAAATGTCTGCGTCGTGACCGTCGTGTTAAATGGCGTATTCGGCGTCTTTATCGTGCCTATAGATGCCCCACCACTCCACAGAGATACCTGAGAGAGCACGCCTGTAGTGATCGCCTGAGAAACAATGTCGGTGCTGACCTCGATGCCTAAAACGGTCGCAGTTGGAGGGATGGGAGTAAAACCAGTGAAGGTGAGGTCTGCGAGAGAGGTAACGACAGGCTCGGATATCGTTCGGTATTGCGTCCCAATAAACTGCCAATCGCCTGTCCCGTTCGGAGTCGCCGCAGTGCTCGTTGTGCTGCTGGTTCCACCGCTAGCAAAAGGCGTGAAGCTATAGGCATACCCAACCTTCCCCGCTGGAGGTGGAGGCTGGGTGGCGATATTCAGCGCGGTTGAAGAAATGGTGTAGGTGACAGTGGATTGGTTAGATGCGCCGGTGCTGTCCGTCACTTGGAACGTGACAGGGTATATGCCAGAGACCGAAGGGGTACCGGTGATGTTGCCGAGCGCATCCATAAACATGCCGGGGGGAGGCGAACCGCCAGAGATGCCGAAGGCATATGGTGCCGTCCCTCCAGAGGGGCTGATGGCGCTGCTATAGGGTGTCCCTATTGTGCCGGTATTTGGTGAAGGTGGCGCGATGACGATGCTGGGGTCTCCGACGTACAGGGAGAATACGCGGGTGATCTTGCCGCTGGCCGCGTCGGTTACAGAGACAGCGAAAGTGTATGTTCCAACGGCTGTGGCCGTGCCAGAAATCACGCCGGTGGTGGAATTTAGAGTAATCCCCGGTGGAAGCGTCCCCGAAACAACTGAGTAGACGTATGGGGCGGTTCCTCCCCATGCTTCAACCTCCGCGCTGGAATATGCGGTACCCTTTTCCGCAAATGCAATAGGGCCTGAAATCGATCGCCAGTCCAGAACTCCAGTAGAGATGGCGAATGGAAGCGACTGCGAAACCGTATCTCCGGCCGTATCAGTGGCCGTGAAGGTAACAGTGTAATTTCCTGCCGTTATGGGTGTTCCCACCAACGAGGTTCCATTGAACGTAAGCCCTGGGGGGAGCGTAGGCGTTACAAGAGCGCGCGCTGGTGCCGCAACCGGAAAGTCCAGACCCCAGAGCGAGGCGCGATACGTGTCATTGATCGCTATCCCGTTGTACTTCCGCATGTTCTGGCGCGTGGTGCCATTGCCGAAGTAGCAGAAGTTGTTTGATGTGATGAAGTCGAACGGCTGAGAAATAGTAGAGGTCGTGTCGGCATATATGATGGAAAACGACTGATCTACGCCAATCTCATACTTCCAAACTTGCGACAGAGAGCCGGGTATGGCCGTCTCTACGGACGCCATGACGAAGAACGAGCCAGAGAACCGCCGCCATGTATAGAGGCGGCGCACAGTGCCGGGGATGGCCGTCAATAGGGTTTCTACAGGCAAAGCGAAGCCGGGGCGCTTCTCAATCTCGCCGCGAATCGTTGCCATGGTGTTGAACGAGCCTGCAACCCAATGGGGAGACTCGTCAATCGCTGAGGTGTTAGAGCGATAGGGGATGGTCGGTTTATCTACACCAAAGAACTGGAGGTCGCTTACAGGAGCAGCCACGGTTAGTAGACTCCTTCAGCCTCTAGCTGGTCGCCAATCTGGGGCGCGGAGTTGAATGTAACCGTGTTCGTTAGGGTCGTGTATCCGTATGGCGCTGAAGCGAAGGGGCTGACCTTTAGACCGTTCTGAAATAGGAACAGCAGCGATGGTGTGTTGCTGAATGGAAAGGAATAGGTACGGTTCACGCCGTCGATGGCGCCGATTAGTTGCACCTGAAAGGGCGTCCCTCCCACTCCATTCGGCCCGGCAGGCCCTTGCGGCCCCTGAATCACGCCTGCCTGCCACGGCGGAGTTGTGACATTGGCCAGGTTAGCTAGGTTGAACGTCCCAGGCGGAAGTTCCACGTTCTTGATAAAGGTCGTGACGCCACCGCTCACCAGCGCAAATGAGTAGTACGACAGCATGTTCCCTTCGCAGGCAATTTGCGTAATGTTGTCGTACAACGTACAGACCACAACGCCATTGAAGGGGTAGAACTTCTGGGTGATCGGAACCGGTGTAGAGGTGTTAACGACGGTAGGCGACGAGCCGCAGTTGAGCAGGGTCACAAGGATATAGGCCCCCGGCGTTAGGCCACCAGAGAGCGAGCTTATATTGACTGTGACCGATACCGACATGCTTCCTCCATACTACAACGTGCTACGGTGTCCACGCGCCCCAAATTCCCCATCCACAGGTGTCCGCACCAATGGAGTCTTCCGGCACAAACGTGTCTACCGATCCTTCGCGCTCTTGCTCTGCCGCCGATTCAATCTCACTCATCCACACCGCCAACTGGCCGGAGTAGACCATGCGGCCTCCTTGGTAGGAAGCGGAACCAGCGTTTTTATCCTTATTCGCCTGCATGAGGTAGTAGAGAATCCCCGACTGCGATAGATGCATGTACTCATCGGGAAACCAAGGCAGTTTGCCAAGGTCTATCACCTTAGGCGCGAATGGCTGATACTGCCCAAAGAGTTGAAAGGGCTGATCGAAAGGAACATACGTCGAGGTAGACAACCGCCATGTTCCCGAGTTGCCAACCTGCGTAATCGCCCCTTGCCGCATGGCGGTGTTGGGGTAGAGATTGTTGTCCAGCGTCTTCACCACGTCCAACGGGTAGAAGTAGAATGCTGGGGCATCGATCTTCAGATCTTGCCCTTGGATATAGTTCTGAGACAGCAAAGCCGCCTGATAGGCAGCATAAGCAGGATCATCGTATGGTGGCACGGTGTTCTGTGAACCAACGATGGGCTGCGGATAGCGCAACCATGCCTTGACAAGACGGTAACAGTCCGAAGGCATAGGATAGTTCTGCTGGCCATTGACTGCGGGGATCGGCGGAGAAGTCTTCAATGTGAATTGCCACGGATGCGATGTGTAGATTCGCGATGACACCAACTGGCAAATGGTAATTTTGTCCTTCTCTGACACCTGAACCGATGACGCCCCCTGCCGACGAGTGAAGTCGAACATCTCACCCCATGCCATAGAAGCCGGGTTGTAGATGCCAACAGGGGCGCTCGGATTGGTGGACAGCGTAGGCATCAACTATTCTTTCGCGGCGATTTCTTCCGGAACGTGGATGCCGTGCTGCTGGAGAAAGGTGACGAGAGCATCAACGCGTTCCTCGCCGATGAGATGCTTGACCTTTTTCGGCTTCTCTTCGACGTTTTCGACGGGTTTTTCTGCGGGAGCGGTATGAGCGGGCATTGGCGGTTCTCCTTATCCGAAGATGATGGTTGCGCCCGCCGGCACACGAGGCACCGGAGGCGGGGTAAGTGCTTGAGAGGCTGCAACGCGCCGCAGGATGATGGCGTGAGCGTTTGGCCCCCACTTGTCGACATTCAGGCCGCTTTTGTTGGCCTCCACTTCGGTGGCTTGGAAATCGTATTCGTCATGGCAATAGGAGCAAAACACATGTGCCCAGCCGTTCGAACAGACCTGCCCGCGAAAGTTGGTCTGTCCGTTAGGCATCTGGTGAGCGCAACTCTTTTTCCGTTCTTCCAGTTCGGCTGCCTGAGCCATGGCAGCATCAACACGACGCATGGTCTGCTCGAGCAACTGCGCCTTTTCGAGGGCAGCCTTTTCCTGCTCTTCGGCCGATGGCTTTTTGAGTTCCTGAATCGCCTCAATCATGCCTTCGCGGTTGTCGCGGAGCATTTCCCGGAACATCTGCATGAGATCAGCGCCAGCGGCGGTGGGAATGAATTCTTCATTGGCAACTTCGGCTGGTGCTTCAGTGCACGAGTTCAATTTTGCCTCCTGTGGTTTGCGCGGTACTCCCTTGGGCCAGGGCATCGTTGCCTCCAATGTATTCGAGTTCGTTGTTTGCGGCGGCGGTTACCATCTGCTCAACGGCTCGGGTGAGAAAGCCAAGCACCGCACCGGGCGGCATACCGTGGCTGCTATAGGTAGCCATTTCGCCAGTTGCCGGATTGAGCATGATGCCAAACAGCGCAAAGCCATCCGAAGCATCGGCAAACTCGTTCAACTTCTCTTGAGCCTTCAGACTCATCGGCATCAGTGGATCTCCTCAAACCAGCGTTGGGACTCGCGCCCCTTCGCTATTGAGAATACACGCTCTGCATCGGGAACGGTTATCAATCTTTCTTTTATGAGCCGAGCGAGGATAGTCCGCCACCCACGTATCTGGCCTTTCATCTGCGGCTTGCCAAACTGATCTTTCTCGATCTTCCGCGTCGTGAATTCAGGGGATACGCCCGTCCACTCCATACCGACGATATGACGACGGCCACGGCAATTCTCGTCCAAGTCGGCGAGGTTAGATACTCCATCGCGGAAGTAGACGGCACCAATAGCCGGGTTAGCTCGGGACTGCTCAAATACGAGGTTGGGATTCATGCGAGAGAGCCTTGCGATAAGCTCCTGGCGGCTCAGAGGGCGACCCATTTGCTGTGCAAGGTCTGTGGTGCTGAATTGGCCGTCCATGCCCTCTACGGCGGCTCTCTGCTTCGCCATGGCACTCTCAGCAGCGTTGTGGTGCTTCTCTCGGGTGGAGTCACGGAAGAAGCGCTCTATCTGCGCCTGCATCTTCTCTGAGTCGATGACTTGGGGGCTGGACATTCCACTATCCTAACGCAAAAGAGCCGCCCCGGAGGACGGCCCTATGCTTGGGGAGGTGTTACTGTACGACATTGCCCTTGGGGGTCATCGTGAAATAGATGCTGAAGACGGTGGCTCCACCTGTGCCGAGAGTGGCAAAAGCGCGAACATACTTCAGGTTGAAGGGAACGTTGGTTGACACCGCAGCGCCAGTCAAAGCAGGCACAGGTGCCGCCGCCGCATCACTCAGGCCGATCGCAGGCTTGAAGATGAGGACGCTGGAAGTGGTCGCCGAAGCCGCTGCCGACTGCGCAAACTTCAGGGGCAGAGTGCGGAAGGTAAGGCCACCGTCCGTGGAGTGCTGAAGGGCAACGTCAACCGTACCTGCCGAGGTCGGAACCACGAGTTCAGCATAGTAACCTTCCGCGAACTTGAGCGCGAAATATGCCGTCTGCGAAGGCGTCTGACCGTTGATGGACGTTATGGTTGCGGCGCCCGTAGCTGCTACGGAGAAAGTGACCACCTGAGTCGTGTTCTGAATGAGACCGGATGCGGACATTGTTTCTCCTTAGCCCAGCACTTCGACCGAGAAAGCGTCGAGGTAGGCAATGTTGTTTGCGTTGGAAGCCGAGAACAGACCACCGGCCGCGAAGTACAACACCAGCTCTCCCGTAGCCGCCGGAATCGCCACCGGTACAGTGTTGGACTGGGTAGTGTTCGAAGGGGTTGCGGTGTAGCCGGTCTGCGGTGTGATTGCGGCGCCAGCGGTGTTGGTCATCGTGCCGCCCGAACCGCCATAGCCGGAACCAACGCCGTTGATCTGTCCCGAAACCGGATCCCACAGCAGTTCAACCTTGACAACCCAGTTTCCCGACGCGGAGTTGAAAGCCGCTGCGGTGTTGGAGAACAGGGTGGTGTTCGATGTCGCTGTCGCGGAAGGGAAAGTCGCTCCCGGAGCCGAAATCTGAATCGACGGAGTAAAGTTGGTGGTTGTGCCGCCAGTTGCTCGCCCACATGCCGACACGAGAATTCGAATCAGGTCGATGTTGTTCGATACGCCTTCTCCGACCTGCGAGTAGCCCTTGTAGACTACATAAGCGGCGCGCGCTGGCTGGGTTGCCGCGATGGTGGCAATGGGAGAGACGTTTTGCTGGAAGACTGTCAGCGCCGTGGGATTGATAAGCGGTGCTGCGGACTTCGCGATATAGGGGGAATCTGATCCTGCCATGGTGAAGCTCCTTTATACCAACGAGGCATCGCAGAGGATAATGCGCATCCGCTGAGGGTCGGTGAGTTTTGCAGCCATCACGAAGCGGTAGCTTGCGATAGTGCCGATTTCTCCGGTGGGGTTCGCCGGGCCAATGCCAGGACGAACAACCGAAACCTTGAACCGCTGATTCTTGGGATCATTGACCGAAGACGGCCCAACGCCAGCCAGTGGAATGACCGCGAACGCCTGATACCCGAACATGTACGCCGAATAAAGCTGATTCGGGGCCGTGCCGGTGATGTTGACGTTAGTCGAGGTCATGATGCGCGTACCGGCTACCTTGCCGATTTCGCCATTCAGAACCTTCGTTCCTTGCGTGTACTTCAAGGCGTCGATGAAGCCGCCGGCAGTGTTGTCCGAGATGAGGTCATACTCGACGTAGGGATGGACAACCGCCATCCAGTCGCCCGAACCGAAGGGACGGACATTCGAACCCATCATCAGGGCGCGGTTGGCCTTGAAGTCGGCAACGGTGAGGTTGGCTCCGATGGTCGGAACGGTATAGGCCGTGTTGGAGTCTAGCTCGGCGCGGGTGATCGAATCCACCGAAAGGGCGGCGCGGAAGCTCAGGTCTTCAACCATCTGCGCGGCGGAACCGATGCTGTTGAGGTCGGTTTCGTCGTATAAGGCCGAGGAGTCCATGTAGTCCGAATACTGCTCGACAATCGAGGTAATCGGGTAGCTGGACTGCGGTACGGGGTTCGGGTTCACGCCTTCAGCCGCCGGGATGGTGTTCTGTCCGGGAAGGTTGAAGCGGAACATCTGAATGGCGCGCCCAGAATTGCGGGGCATCGTGATCTTGAAGCCAAGCTGCCAGAAGTACAACTCCGGCATAAGGCGGTCAAGGCCCTTTTTGACGTAATACACAGCCTGTTGGTGTTGAAGACCAGGATTCTGTGTGGTAGTTCCTACGGGAACGGAAGGCATAGCATATCTCCGAGGTGAGGGATGAGGGTTTGGCTGTTAGGCCGTCTGCTCACTGCCAAGGGTCACTCGGAGTGCTTAGCTATGTCATGGGGTCTCCATCACTTCGCTGTATTGAAGATAAACACAAGTGGTGCGATTGTGCAAACTTTTTATTGCGTCAACTGTCCAGTAATGAGTTGTTCGAGGTCTTCGGTGCTCATTGCCCACAAATCCTGCTCGGTTGGCGCTCCTTTCCCGGTGTTGGCGGGAGCGGTACCTGTCGGCGGAGGCGGCATGTGGTTCCTGGGTGCTGTGGCCCGCGCGGGCTGCGCAACGGGTGCACTCATCTCTCCCTTGGCCTTGAGTGTGTAATATGCCATCTCCCATGTTTTGGCGTTCGCCGGAAGATTGTTCTCAGCAATGTATGCGTCAATCTTGTCCCCATCAGCCTGCAATTTTGAGAACTCGGGAACAGCCGCAATGAAAGCTGCCACGTCGTTCCGAGTTTGCTGTTGTGCCAAATATTCCTGCTGAGTTTGTGCCGTCCTTTGCTGCTCTGCGAAAGCTGCGACAAGCTCAGCGCCATTCTTGAGGCCGAAGGCCGGGGCCATGAGGTCAGCAATTGCAAGAGCGGTCGGGTCGATGGCTTCAGAAGCGGCAGGTTGTGTAGCTACCGGTGCCGCGACAGGCTCGGGCCGCGCGGAAAGCTCTGTGATGCGCCGGGAAGCGGCAATCTGAGCCTTGGCAAGTTGGCCGTACAGTTCGGCATCATCCTTGCCGCGATACACCTGACCCGTCGCCAAGCGCATCTCGCGCTGGCCGTTTTCGAGGGTGGAGAAGGTGAAATCAGGATCGACTTCGGGTACGGCAGCTATAGGCTCGGGAGTTGGCTCCGCCACTGGTTCTGCGGCAGGCTCGGCCGAGGGAAACGCATCGGGAAATGCTGCCTGCAATTCGGCGTCGTCGTTACCAGCCGGAACGGTCGGTTCTGCTTGGATAGGGTCGGGCATCGTTATTCTCCAGTTGTTCTGATTTTAGCGCCATTGCTGAATCTCTGATGGCGTCTTGCATCGTTCTGATGACCAGTCGGCGTTGCTGCCATGCGGTTATGGCCTCAAGGCGCTGGTAAGGGGTTCCTACGGCATTCATTGCGGCAAATTCTAGTCGTTCGCACTCCATGAGTTGGAAGCGCATGAAGTCTTGCCATGCGATCGACTGCGGCAATTCGGAATAGGCAATGGCGAGTTGGAGGTCATCGGATTCCACTACTTTTTCCTTTTTGCCTGTGACATAGCGATTTCTATGAACTTATTCTTCGCTGCCTCGCTGCGCTGCCCACACTTGGGACAAACGCAGTGATATGCCTTCCAATTCGGGGTCGATTTCTCAACGTCGAGCATGTTATTTCCGCACTCGCACAAAATTTCGTCATCTTTCATCGCTAGCTACCCTCCAAAATCTGCGCTGACTTGATTTCCGCATCCCTTGCGATACCCAAAACTTCGTTGAGCGCACCGATCTGCGCCAGAGCGTTGAGCGTGGCCACAATGATCTGCGTTTCGTCGCGTTCGTGAGCTTCTGCGGACATGGCACTGAGCCTCTGGCCCTGGAGTTGCATCTTTTCCTGCCCGGCTTGCTGTGCCCTCTGCGCCTGTGCCTGCAATTCCTGCGAAGTTAGAGGACGAAACAGGTTGAACGCCTTGACGTTGTATACGTCGAGATAGAACTCCGTGAATTGCTCAATGTCCAAGGTCTTTTGCTGCTGCTCGCCCATGGCGGTGAGGATTTCGGGATTGAGGACGTACTGCGTCAGTTGCGCCAGTCCACCGCCCTGCATAGCTGCCCGCATCTTCATGTTGTTCGCGGTCTTCAGCTTGAATTTGGGATCAGCGTTTAGGATGTCCACAGGGTCAAGCTGGAAGTTCTGCCCGTCGGGGCCGAGGATCGTGAGAACCTGCTGCGGGTCCATGAACATGCAGATTAGTTGCCACAATTGCTGAAGCATGGGATTCAGGGTTTGGTCTTCGATGTTGGCGACGAGACCGTGGACCCGGGAATTTGAAGCGTTTGTTTGAGCCTGAACGCCAGTAGCAGTTCGATTAGCCGAGTTTCCGCCACTGGATGGAGAGCCGAGCACCGCCAAATCTGTGATTCCTGTGACTTTTTGGTCGTTGTTTTCGACAATCTGCACCTCCGTAAACGCCTGCTGGGTGACGTTGCCCATCTCCAGCCGCAAAACGTCCTTGCTGGGGTCTTCAGCCTCCCAGTTAGCTCCGGGGCGCAACTTCATTTTTGACTGCGACCGCATCATGCCCAGTTTCGTGATGAATGGAGGGTGGAGAATCAGGTTCAGCTCGTCCAACCTGCCATCTATGAGGGTCTTTTTGAGTTTCTGCCCAGATTCCAGCAATTCGGGGATGCTGTAGCCGTAGAACGAGCCAAGAGCGTTGATGTAGCACCAGTTCAGGAACGGGAGCGCCTGATACTGATTCGGCTTGTTGTAGGCCACGCGCTCTCGGCCAATCAACCACACGTGGTGGTTTCTCTGCCAATAACGGATGACTTCTACGCGGGCCAAGCGCGGGTCAACGGACTGATCCTGACCGGGAGTGTAATTCACGCCACGATAGCTTTGGATGGCCTGTCGGGTGGTATCGCCTTCAGTAAACGTCTTGGACTGGCTAAGTTTGTAAAGCGTGACATCGTCGGGTATGTCATATCCCTCTTGCCCGCGATAGCTGGCGATTTCCTCAATCGTCATCATGTGCCGGCGCGCGCAACATGCTGCCTTTTGCGGGTTCGTTGAGCGGCAGTTTTCGTCAATGTAAAAGTCCATCAGATCGCAGGGATCAAGGAAGAACTTGCTCTCTATCTGCGGCTTGAAGTTCTTTCTGGCATAGCTGACCGTGCGGCCTGTAGGAATGGGAATCTGCATCCCTGGAAGCGCCGGGTGTTCGCCCATCATCATCTCAGGCTCGGTGACGCGCTCCCACTGCACAACTTGGACGGTGCGCGGGCCGTCCCAGCCCCACTCCCAGATTCCGTTTCCCAGCACTACCCCGTCTTCGGTCAAGCGGTCAACGCAGTAGCGGAATGACTGGAATTTCACCAACCCTCCCAAATCTTTCAGGCTGTTCTGCATAAGCGCTCGGACTTGCTGGAGTTGGGTGATGTTCGTTCCGCTCGAACCTGCCTCCACGTCAAAATCCAGATCGGCCCCGCAAATTGCGTCAATCAACTGCGGCCGCAGGGCGTTGACCTGCGTAAATGCGTGCCAAACCTGCATGTTGGCGCGGGAAGTCTTGGAACCTTCCCACATCTTCTCCCCGTTGCGGACAGCCGCATAAATCGATGCCGCGTTCTGCCATTTCGTCTCGTAGTTTGTCGCTCGATAGGAGGCCATGCGGTTGAAGTCGCCTAGAACGATGCGCTTTGCCTCTTCCGCCGTCCACTCACCACCGCCCAAAGGAATGCCATCAGCCGTGCGATTCTCATAGCCTGCTGGCGGCGGCGGCTGGTTCGGATCGCTAACCTTGCTCGGGATCATCGGTGGGGGCGCGTTCGGGTCGCTAGGCAGCATCACACTTCCTTATCACTCTCGCCAAAGATACCATCCTTTTCTTCATCTTCGAAACAAGGAACTGCCATCGAGTTAGGGCTAATTCCCTCATCCACGCGCGGAGTGCCTGATAACCAATCAACATATTGGCTGAAAGGGACTAATTGGATGACCAATGCCACGTCCAAAGCAGCGGCAATACGTTTCAGAGATGAAATGGTGTGTTTGCCATAATCAGGGGATTCCAAACGACAAATGTTGTTAGGTTTCATTCCACAGGCGTTAGCTAGATCTCCCTGCTTCCATTTTTTTCGATCCCTAGTGGCTGCTATCTGGAAAGCTATTCCCTGACGGAGGTTTGAGGATACTAGCCGATCTCGTGATTCCTTGTTACGCCTAATTCGGCTAATAAGACATTTTTTGCTGTGAACGCTCATCCCAATGCTCCTTTTTATATCAAAATTAGGATATCACGCCGGAAACCCTGTGTCCCTATCGACTTTGGGGTAAAACGCATCCTCGTCTTGATAGTGCTCCGCCAAAAGCAGAGAAATAGGGTCGCGGAGGTTGGCTGGGGGAGCATATTCATCCACCCGGTTGCTCAGGACGCCAGCATTGACGCTTTTCCCCTCAAGCATCAGGTCTGTGAGAGTGTCTAGGATGTCATCGTGACGATATTTCGGGAACCCCTTGATTTCCGTCTCAATCGCAGTACGATATGGCAATGAGTCTGAAAAACGAATATTCCCAGCCTGAAACCAAGGTCGCAGTCCACGAATTTTGGATTTCTTCGATTGCTGATTATCTGCGGGTTCCGCCTGAATTGGTAAAAAGCGCCCTCGTTTCGACATCTCCCGACGAAGAGTGGCTAGAAGAACTCGTTCAAGGGCTTGTTTCTGAATTTTCAGCTTCACAATCCCCGGATACATATCAAAAACCCTAAAAATCCACTCGATAACCTCCTCTACCGGGGGTCGGCCGTAGAGCATGAACGGGATATAGAGACGCGCATTCGCAAAGCCTCCTACCGTCAATACCGTGAAGTCCGAATCATGGCCCTTCACGTCCTCCATACCAGCCACATCTAGCGCTGCATAGAGACTCATCCGGGGTAAAAGCTGATCCATGTGCTTCTCTGGTGTCCAGATCAACTGCTTCACATCGTCAATCAGCCCTTGGCCGGCAACAATTGGATTCATCAGGTACTGAGCCGCCAACTGAGCCGGCCCCTTGGTTACATCGTCCTCAATCTCCTTCAGAGCCGTATATCCCATGCGTTCCGGCCACAGGTAGGGCCCTTCAGGCCAGTTCGGCGCCGCCGACCGCACCACCAGATTGAACGCATCCGGCAAACCTTTTGTCCTACGCGCAGCGTGGTCATTTCGCCGCACCTGATACAGATCCGAGAAGTCCCAAGGCGTACCCGCAGAGTCAACCCACCCTTTCAACGGCTTCAGAGGATCGTCCGTGTTGTACTTTTCCAGCAAATCCCCCATCGAGCCAAAGTCGCGAATGACCTCGTCAATTCCATTCTGCGAGGAAGAATTGACCTTCTCCACGAGATCGTCCAACTTCTGCACGTCACCGTGGTACCCAGTAATCGATGATCCCACCGTCGAAGCCTGAACGGACGGTTCTTTACCGCCAGGGCCTAATTTTTTGTTATTGTTATCCCGGCAAGGCACTGTGAACCCGCTCAGATTCCCCAAATCGGGAATCTTCCCATTCGCCGCCTGCGGACACAACTCAGGAAACAGCAACCTAAGCTGGTCGTTCAAAATGAAGTGGTTCCTTATCTCGATGATGAACGACGTCACCAGCGTCTCCGTCGCCGTCTTCACCAGAATTCGCACGTTCGGGTAATTCAGCAGCCATTGAATCGTGTGGGCCACCGTAATCACGGTCGACTTCAAATGACCACGAGGGTAAAGAAACAAATTATCCCGCGACTGCTCAAACCCCTCATTCGCCGGCAGCAACTCCATCTTGCATTTCGGCTCCCACAGCACCTTCCCATTCAACGCCGCCTGATAATCCGCAACAGTCTTGTGGAACTCAGTCGCCCCCGAAAACTTCTGCAACGCCGCCAGAATAGGCCCATGCACACGCTCCGAAACATCCGGATACCCCAAAATCGTGTTCGACAGCCACACCAAATCCGTCCTTGCCAGATGGCGCTCTCTGTGCCACCATTCAAGGTACTTGGTGATGTTTTTGTCGGTTATTTGCACCTAAATATGCAGCCGTCCGAGACCGCCAGTCACCAGCAATACGACAAGGATCACCAGTACAATCCCGCCCAGTCCAAACCCATATGGCCGGTATACCCCATCCCCGTAGTAACTTCCTCCCAACGGAATCCCAATCAGCAATATCACCAGAAGCAGCAAGAGCATCGCATCACCTCCCCTTCATCATACCCTGAAATTTTGTAATTTTTTGGGAGCGAGAGACTGGAGCCATGCGCGGCGACTCCCATCCCACATACCCCCGGCAGGGTCGGGCCACCCCCTAGGTCTTCGCTGACACCCCTAACCTTCTGCGCGCACTCGCGCTATCGCCGGCCTCCGGTGCGAACACGGTGGCGTGTGGATGATGTGAGGGTGGAATGAGGAGGGCGAGGGTCGATCAGCGGTAGACTACGGTCTGCATGGACTGCGCGAGGCCTACAGCGGCCACGATGAGCAGGGCGATTACGGCAATGACGAGTTTCATGATTTGTCTCCTTTCCGATTTAGGGCTCGAGCTGTTCTCCGCGTATCCAAGCACCATGAGATAGTTTGTGTCCTGCCATCTTGCCGCAGTATGCCGCAACACCTGTCTCGTAGTCCTCTTGCCTATGGTTGCAGCGTCCAGTTGGGATCGATGAGGCTTTTGGCAACTCTGGGATAGCCTCAGCCACATACTCTCCCTTGCGGGCCTTGGCGTCCAAGATAGCTTGCGCGATACCAGCCTTGATCTGCTCGCTGATGTATGGCTTGGCTTCTTCGATCATTTGCTCCCGCCAGTTGGACAGCCGAATCGTCTCTTGGAGCGTGATCGTCTTGTGCCAGTTGCACTTCTTACACTTGGCGCAACGCCTGGGCGGGGTTTCGTTCTGAGCTATCCAAGTGTGTCGACAGTTCGCATACTCGCAACGCCATAAGTAGCCTGTTTCCTTAGCCATGTCCCATTGTAGCATATTAGTGTGCCAACAGGGGCGCTAACGGGACACAATGTTACATCTGATATCGCCTATTCCCCACCCAGCATAGCCGCCAGTCGGTCAGCAGCAGGCCCGGAGATGCTCAGCGTGACGTTGCTACCGCTCGCCTGCGCCTTGGACGCATCGCGCATACCCATCAGCTCGGCATGCAACTCCAGAGCCTTGATCTGGACCCGGTAATCAGGCGCTTCGGATTGCGTAACCTGTTTACCCTCAAGCGTTTGGTTAGCCCTAGCATCGAGCAGTTCTTCGACCTTCGCACCCACGCGATCGATCGTAATCCCCCGCGCAGACGCCATTTGCTGGTATCTCTGGCGCAGTTCCGTGGATTCCAAGAGTTTATTGGGTGTTCTGTACTGTGAGGGAGGGTAGCCGGCATCTTTCGCGGCTAAAGTGCCTGTTTTGCCTTCTATGAGGCCTTCTATGAAGCGAGTTTCCTTCAGTTGTTCGACGGCTTGTGGGCCTTTTGACTGTGCTTCGAGATTTTCGAGCATGGTGGCATAACTCATGGGTTAGAGTATAGCGTCCGTAGTCTTTAGATGTCGCTCTTTTGCTTATCCACCTGGATTGGCTCCTGATCTGTATCTATGATGTCCGGGCGAGAAGAGAACTGCGGGGATCCTGCTATTCTCCCCGACCGAGCGCACCATTCCGACCCTAGATCAATATGTCCAGTCGTCTTGTCGTCCAAGTTCCGCATACGGTCATAAAACTCTGGTGGCAATCCCATTATACTCCGCCTTTCGTGGGCTGTATTGCTTCCCTGGATAGCTCTGAGCGGGCCTCGGAAAGCCAAGCGTCTATTCCACTACCCGACGAGTCCGACCCTGCCATCTCCAGCGCTCTCATGGTCTCCCTGTATGCGGAGAGGAGGGAGTCAAAGTCGGAGGCGCTAACGGCAAATTCAGTCTCACCTTGCCAGAACTCATACTTACCGAGTTCAAACCGCTCTACCTTCTCTGGGTCGAAGTCCATCATCTTGCCTCCTAGGTATAACAGTTATTTGACTTTACGTCCATACTCATCAATGCCGAGATGAGCACTGAGCTTTTCATGCCAATGCTTGTGGAGTTCTACGTCATCCACGATGGCTGAACAGGAAGGGCACCTGAAGAATGCTATATTCCCGATAGCTACCGCCACAAATTTACCGTCGTTCATTTCCCTTTCCTCCAATATTCAAGGCGTGCGCAGATTCCCTCAAATCAACGCTTTACAAACAACCATAGGCCGCTAGAACTGACGTGAGGCCGGCCATCTTTATGCACTCTCAACTTCCAACCCGCCGCGATAAAGCAACGCCCTGGCATCTTCCGTTTGCGGTATTTGTGAGCCGCTGGACGAAGCGCTGAGGGATCGACATACGTGAACAGCCTATTTGCTCCCCAAGCTTCTGCAACGGCCCTTTCCGCCTCAAGAATCACATCGCTGCTCAAGCGGTCAGATTCGTTACGGAAGATGGAGCAGTTGTAACCGATTTGGTGGTCATCGCGCTTATCTTGGGAGAGCCAGCCAAATACGATTGTGCCCTCGGCATTCCTCAAAACCATCGTTCGCCCTGGAGGCATGAACTGATTGCTTCCAACCGTCTGGCGAGAGTAATGCCGATCTGCCAGCGCAGCGGACTCGGGATCAAACTTATTCACCCGTATCAAGCCATCGGTAAATTTCAACATCGGCATTTGCAACCCCCAAAAACTTTACCGCAGCAGCAGATTCCCTTCAGGCCCTAATCAAACGGCATCATCGCGAACTCTTGCGCCCGAATAGCCCGCTCCAATCGTGCAAATTCTCTCTCAAAATTGTCTCTTTCGCCCTCATCGATCCACGGCGTCTGGCCGGCCATCTTGGAGTACCAAAGCGCCGTTAGTGTCTTTCTTTCGGCGAGAAGGTTGTCTAACTCTAGTTCGTCGGGAGAAAGTCTCTTGCGATACCCGATTGGTCTTCCTCTCATTTTGCCCATAACTCCCTTGCATTAAAGCCACCACCCTCATTGTCTTTTTTCATTGGCGAGGTATTTGTTCTTAATCCTTCTGTATCTGTGTCTGTATATGCTTCTGATATGGTTACAGGTTCATTAGCTTCCGTTACCAAACCATTACATCCAGTTACACAGCGTTGCTTTGCCCTATGTCGAGCCACTCTACGCCGGTTCCCCTCTTGGCTTATGGCGCGAGTGACAATGGCTCTGTACTTCTCCGCATTCAACACGATCCACCCACCTGGAACTCGCTCTATGCGCCTGCCCTCGTTCTCAGGGTCGGACGAGTCCAGATCAGGCCCTTCAAGAACGTGAATAGCCGCAGATGCCTCAGCCAACTCAACATTGGCGCGACGTGCTATATTGGCGATGGACGCGAATTGGCAGAAGCCAGTCTCATCCATCGCCGCAATCATGGTCACCCAAACGATCCGGGTTGCATTGGACTCCAACCAGATTGAAGAGTCCAAAATCTTGGTGAATATCTTGTTGTACATGCTTGCAATTGTAATGCATTAAGTGTTACATTGGCAATAGCTGTAAATGACATCGTAGCTCAATTGGTAGAGAGCCTCCCTATAAGGAGGCGGTTGTGGGTTCGAGGCCCACCGATGGAAACTGACAGCCTAGGGCAGAGATAGACGAAGCGGTGGCGACGGTCACAGCAACTTCGGAACGATGCGTGAAATCCTCACCGCCCACCCATTCAGGACTCCCCCGCACCCTTTCCTCTCTCCATCAGCCGAAATTTCCGTAGACGCTGCGCCAAGAAATAAATCTCGTCAACGTCTCCGCAGGAGGTCATCACGGGAACTCCCCGTTTTGTAGCCAGCCTTGACAACTCCGACACTACCTTCAACCATTCCGTTGCGCGTGCTTCTGTGTCTGCCATGGCGCCATCCTGGTGCGTGGGGTTAGCCTTCTCGGTTGTTGTGCGCAAACTCGTGGAGTGCTCGGCTAGCGCCAATCCAAGGCATCCAGTCATGCCCGCAATCGTTGCATTCCCAACCTGTGTCAAGTTCGCCCAGACACTTGGCGCACCGATCCGCGCTTATCAACTGGCTCACGAGGTTTCTGGGAAGTTTGCGCGGGTTGTTAGCATCCATAACGGCATACAACTCGATTGCCATCTGGCTATCAACGATTCCGCGATTCGTATGGTCGCTCTCGGCATCATGCCGCTGCTTAAGTTCTACAATTTTGGTATTCATATTTTCCTTTCGCGGGCCAGCTCGCACCGGCCCGCAGGGGGTTAGTGTTTGGCGGGAAATACAGCCATTCCTTTGGGCGGCCCAACATCACACAGGGTCGCAGGAACACCATCTTCAGATAACCAAAGTTGGCGCCACTTTACGGCCCGGTTGAAGGCTTCTAGGCAATCGCTAAGATATGCCGCCAAGATGAAGTCTGGAGTTCCAGAATCCTGCTCCATCGAGCATCGATTGATAACTCGGGAAATCTCTTCCTCAAATTCACTTACCATAAATATCACCTCCCTACGCGTTGTGACGTATGGCCGAATCCTAGAGAATTCCGCAGGGGTCTTTATCCGACTTACAACAGTTCGAGTCGGAGCCAAACGGAACGTTCATACAGCAGGCGTCCGTCGTACAGATGATCGGGTGAAAGGCCGGCGCATGGCTGGGGATGGTGTTGAGGGTCATGGTGGCGAGTTTTAGCATTGGTTCTCCTTTTCGATTGGTCACAACGTCAATAGCGGTAGCGGTCGCAGGATGGGCAGGGAAGCTCTCCATAGTTGGAGCAGTAGCATTGATCGCCACCACAACGGCACGGAACGCTACCTGAGTTCTGGCAACGGAAGCAGAACGGAGCGTCATCAACTTCGTCATAGTCGCCGTCGTTCGGCTCTGCCAACGGGTCTAGATCGCTCATGGTTCACTGTCCTCCTTCGGGCTGCTCGGGTGATGGGATTTTTTGCACAGCGTCGAATAATGCGCGGGCGATTCCTGGATAGGTCCGAGCCCTATCAGCAGACCGTGTGGGGGATGGAGCAAGACGGTTCTGTCCACTATCTGTTTGATTGGCCCAGCGTGGCTTACCTTCTATCAAACGCGGCGGCACAACGGTATCGAGCGTAAAGCGAAGCAGAGGAAAGTCATGCATCCATAAGCACGTTCTCTTGCTCGCATCGTCCCCAAACCACCACGGCTGCACAATCTGGTCAGGTTTGCGCCAAAGTCTGCTCATGATTCCGACGCTGTTTTCAATGCATTTGTGCTTTATCGGAGCCCGTGCCAGAGTCATGAAGAATTCTGCGCTGATGTTCACGTCTAACTGTGTTCTCTGACCCGGCTTTCCGTTCCAATGCTGCCCAGAGCTTGAAAGATAATCACATGGCGGCATAGCTATCAGGCAATGCCAATAGCCCTCAGTTGCTCTCATTATGCCTAGTACATCTCCAATGTAGTGAGCGCGATGCGTTCCGTCTTCTGCTGGCTCCAAGTCACATGTATAGGCGTTGTGCCCAGCGGAACGTAATAACTCACGAAGGTATCCCGATCTTTGACAAGCCAAAAGAATGTTCATTGCTCACCTGCTGGGGACTTGGATGGAACGTATTTGCCGTCGCGCCACTCGTAGCGCTTGCTGCCCTTCTCCGTGTTGCAGTCATGACAAAGAGCCGCGTTGTAAAACAGTCCGTCAATGGCTATGCGGTCGTCGCGATGTCCCCCGCCTGATCCGCGTCCGTTCTGGTGGTCAAATTCGGCACTGGGAATCATAATTGGGCGATGACATATAGCACATTCCCATCGCTGGCGAATTATCATCTTGCGCAACCGATCCCTATACTCACGGCGACCAGGTAGGGTGTCTTGGCACACTACCCGACCATCAGGGTATGTCATGACACCGTTTACTATCGGATGCTTTGGCGGGGTCTTGGTGCGGCGTGAGCGGATCATTTGGCTGCTCTCTTTCCATAAGTATTCAGGTCTTCGTAATCTCTCTCTTTGCGTTGGGCGCCAATGGCGGCGCTCTTCTGATCGAGCATATTGGTCCTCCAAGCAAATCCAGGTTGAGCCTTAATGGTCAAGTCGTTGAAATGCTTACGACAGGCACCAATCTTTCCAACTCTACGAAGAGAAGGATCGCCACAGACAAAACATACATCGCTTCGATATTCATTCGGCTCCGTTTTGATCTTGGCATCATTGATTCCCTTCCAGTTTGGCCCAATTCCACGTATATGGTTCTTGGCGTTTGCAGTTTTGTTGCATTGCATACACTTAGGGTGTTTTTGGTTTTTGATCCCGAAGCAGTAGATAGGCTTCAAGTCGTGGCAAGATGCGCAGCGTTTATAACCCTCGGGAACATCAGCCGGCACATGCTTGGAGTTGAGGAGAGGCCGGAAATTCCCTATCAGCCAAACCTCTATCTCTAGCATATTGCCACTCCAAAACTCTGCCCATGTCACCCTGCTAACTCCTGCATCCCTGAAATCCTCTAGCAGATTATGATTGATGAGGCGCTCCCTCATTTTGATAGAAGACCCAATGTAAAGCAGGTCGCCTCCAGCCCATACGAAGTAAACTCCACTGACTTCGGGGCAAGCAGAAACTAAGTTCATCCACCACTGTTTCTTTGGGGATGTTCCACGCCTGTAGCGACTGCCACTCATCGCGTGACCTGCCTATACTCATCTACGCGCTCATAACCGAACTTCGCCAGCACTTTGGGGCTAGGAGGGCGCTTTCCCTTGGCCGTCATGTGTAGCTCAGGAACTCCCAAACCCATGTCAGCGGCAAAGCGCGTCCATGACCGGCCCTGCCGCTGCCTGTTAATGTGTCGCACCATTGATTCTCGGTTCATAGTTAGTCCTCATATTCAATATGCCACAGTTTTTATCGCCTGCGCAAATTATTTTCAAGAAAAGTGAATTTAGGGCTTTACTTTTATTCACGCTCGTGAGAACGTAGAGAAGTCACACAGGAGGCCACACGATGACAAGCACCGCATACTACGCAGAACAGAAAGAACTCCGCAACCTCGCCAACCCGCTTCTGTGCGATTTCCCGGTTATGGACTATGACATGGTCATACGCGACTGCGGCGATGCCGGCGTGCATGGTACCCAAGGCTGCTGGTGCCCCACCCACGGCCTCATGGTGGAGCGGAAGAACCTGGAGCAGGATCGTACAGCCCCGGACGAACTGAAGATGCTCGACAGCGAGCGTGAGGCGTGCCTGGAGGATATCAAGCGGTATCAGGATGCCGCGATGGAGGCGGGACAGTGAACAATTTCGCGGAGTACCTCACGCCCGAACAAGCGCATAAGCAATATCTGGACATCAACGAAGGCAAGTCCCCTTTCAGCCTTCGTCAGCTTCGCCATATGGCCTCAGATGGCCGCAAATGTCAGTGTGGTGAGCCGGTGTGGAGGATGGTTGGACAAGATTTATGCTTTTCTTGCACCACTGGAGAGGCGGACGCTTCGGACGATTACGAGCTTATCTATACACCTCTCAAACGTTCTAGCCGCAGCAGTAAAACGCAGCACTAACCAAGGAGGTATGACATGGAAATAAAATGCGACAAGTGCGGGAAAATAGTAGTAATCAACGACAACCACGGAACCGTCCAAGGCAGAGTTTTGCAATGCACTTGCGGGAAACATCTTTCTCTGTAGCACCACAGAAGTTCGCCCAAGGGCGCGGAGGTTGGAGATGTCTCAAGATAGCCGAATCGATCGTATCCATGCTGATGATTTTCTCAATGCAGCAATTGGGCAAGCAAACCGAGAAGCGTTGATGGATGTGGGCGATTGCGCCTGCCATCTATACTGCGGAGAAGACTCTCACTCTGGTCGGGAATGGCACACCCACGAAGGTGATCCTTGCCCGCTGCATCCCAACGCCCCAATGATTGGCTGAGTAGGCCCAGTCCTAACCCCTAACCCGCACCGCGAAGGAGATGTGATGAGCGAGCGCACCCGCAGAGAAGAGCAAGAGGAAGTCATGGCGTCCTGGATGCTGCAAGGGTCAACGGACTACGGTACACCGGAGAAGCTGGCGTTTGGGTTATACAGCGCTGGCCAATGGCTGAGGCACCCGCCGACGTGGTTCCGCATCTCTCGCAATGTTGTTCTGTTTATGGCTGTTGTGTGCCTTTTGGAGTATTGCGCATACAAGGCCATCGCTGACTATCTTGAGCAGGTTTACCCGTAGGAGAAAGGAACATCATGAGTGTCGAAGGAATCACAGTTGAGCATCCGGGCTTAGACGCTGCGCTGGCACGCGCCCAGAGAATGTTTCCACCAATCAAGAAAACCAAGACAGCCACCGTCAAGGGAACAAGCAAATCGGGCAAAGCATTTGAATACGACTACAAATATGCTGACCTCGCCGACGTTCTCACCGCAATCCTACCATGCCTCACGGCAGAAGAGATTAGCGTTCGTCAACCCATCCGGCGCGTCGATGGTCGCATGTATCTCGTCACCGAACTTCACCACTCATCAGGGCAGGCGTGCGCCGATGACGGCATTCCTCTCGGCCCCAACAATGATCCCCAGGCTTTCGGAGCGGAACACTCCTATGCCCGTCGTCAGGGTCTCTGTGGCATGTGCGGCGTGGCCCCAGAAGAGAATGAGGACACCCAGGTAGCCAAAACCACCCAGCAACGCGGCAAAGACCTCGCAGCAGCCCAGCAGCGCACGGCACCGGCTACCGCAGCGGCCAAGCTTGAGGATGTCACGCCCATCACCACTAAAGAGTCCCAGCACATCAAAGACGAGTTGAAGCGGACAAAACGCAAGGCCGCAGAGCTTTACGAGTTCCTTGGTCAGACGATAGGAACAGTCATTCCGGCCCGCAAGTATGCCTCCATCCTCAAGTGGTTCAAGACTGATTCCGAAATGCCGGCCGGTGTCTCCGAAGCTTTCTCTATCCTCGACTTCACACCCGAAGAAATCGCCAACTTCTGCAAGTCCAAGGGCAACGACTGGGACTCAATCCTTACACAACTAAACAATATGATCGGAGCAAAAAGTGAATAGCGGAATCATTGAAGACGAAGTGACTATCCCAGGCAACGGCGAAATCATTCCTCCCGAATCAGCATCTGCGGAACTGTTCAAGCCCAACGGTCTCGACAAGATCATCGCAGAAGTGCGTCGCCGGGTTGAGGAGCACCAGCCTGACATCTCCACCGAAAAGGGACGCGCTGCCATCAAGTCCCTTGCTTTCTGGGTTTCAAAGCAGAAGACCACTGTGGAAGAGTACGGCAAGAACATGAGCATGGCCATCAAGCGTCAGGCCACAGACATCGACGCCGAGCGGAAGCGTGGCAAGGAAGCATTCGACGCTCTACGGGATCAGGCCCGCAAGCCACTGGACGATTACGAAGCAGCCGTCAAAGCGCGGCTTGATGCCCACGAACAGGCTTTGAAAGAAGTTGGAGAGTTGAGCGCTGTACCTTTCGGTGCCGATGTGGCCGAGATCGAAAGGCGCATTGCCAAGCTGGATGAGTATGCCCTGCGCAATTGGGAAGAGTTCGCCGTCCGTTTCAGCCTTTCTAACGATGCCGTATCCCTTCGGTTGAATACAATCCTCTCGCAGACCAAACAGCAGGATGCCGAGCGGGAAGCATTCAAGCGGTCAGAGGCAGAGCGCATCGAACGTGAGTCGGCAGAAGCCAAGGCCCGCCAAGAACGTGAACAGAAAGAGCGCGACGAGCGCATTGCCCGCGAAGCTACCGAAAGAGCAGAGCGGGCAGCGGCAGAACGTGAGGCCCAAGCCAAGCGCGATGCAGAGGCGGCGGAGGCCCGCGCAGCCAAGGCGGAGAAGGATGTTAAGGAGGCAGCAGCAAAGGCCATCCGCGACCAGGAGGCAGCAGTAGAGGCTGAGCGCCAAAGGAACGAGCGTGCACGGTTGGCGGAAGAGGCTGCAACCAAGGCCCGCGAAGCCAACAAAGCGCACAAGTTGAAGATCGACAAGGAAATCATTTTGGCTCTCGTCGCCTACGAAATGTCTACCGCAACCGCGCGCGAGATCGTCGCTGCCATGTCAAGGGGTGAAATACCCAACGTCAAGGTTATTTACTGATGACCTGCGTAATCTGCGACAGGACAGCAACCATGGTGGCCGGAAAGAAAGGGTTTTGTTCTGGCCACCGTACAGAAGCAATCGAGGCGATGAAGGCACTCGGCGACCGCAAGACAGGCAAGGGCCACACACCACGATGGACAGATCAGCAGATCGCGAGGAGACCATGAGCAAAACGGCAGAATTGACAATTGTTCCGCATAGTGATGGCTTGGATGAGGTGGTGGCATACTGGCGAAACTTTGAACCGGGCAAGGGAAGTGTTGTTTTGACCTGCTGGGGTAGCGCATGGACATGCTATTTTGGCGGAATGATGGGACAAACTATCCAAGAGTTCTTCGCAGGTTGCGGCTCCGATTACCTCGTAAACAAACTCGGCTGCACGCAACACCTGAAGCAGTCGAAGCGCAATGATGCCTATCTCGCCAAGATCATAAAAGCGGTGCAAGCCGCACTCTCTAAAGAAAAGTAACCGTCCCTATCGGGCGAAGGAGAAGGCAACGTGATGGATTTAGATATTACCGACCAAGATAGGAAGCAAGCCGAGCGGGAATATGAAGACCGTTTCGATGGCTTGGAGTTGATAACGGTGGCAGAGATGCTAATCAGTCGTGAACGCCAACTGGCTAGCTTAGAAGCTGTTTTTTCCGACGCTCTACGCCAACTGCGAAAGGCGGGGATGTGACCGACCGCGCAATCTACACGCTTCGAGCCAATATGCCATCCATTCGCGAGGCGGCGTGCAAGGCTATCAAATCGGCCCCAGACGAATACGTGGTCATCATCCAAGAGCCGACACGTTCCACAGATCAAAATTCCAAACTTTGGCCGATGCTCACTGATATCAGCCGCCAGGTAAAGCACCACGGCCTCACCCTGAGTCCCGAGAGTTGGAAGCATATGTTTACCGCAGCACTCGACCCGGAGCTTGCTGTAGTGCCAAATCTGGCCGGGACGGGGTTCGTGGTATTGGGGCAGCCTACCAGCAGCATGTCGAAGCGGAAGTTTGGGGAGTTGATCGAGTTTATAACGGCGTTTGGGGCACAGCATGATGTGGTCTGGAGCGAAAAGGAGCCATTCCAGTGACTAAAGAGTTTACGCAGCAAGAGAGGGAAGCGGCTTCGAGAATCGTGTGCGCTGGGGATTATGTTCGATTGTCCAAAGAGAGGGGCACGGATGTATCGCAGCTCATCGACCTCCAGTGCTCCATCACCGCAGCCGAGAAAGAGCTTGCGGTGGCCGTGGAGTTGCTGACAAAAGCACGCGACAGACTAGGCGATTACCCTTCACGAGACGAAATAGATGTATGGCTCAATCGCAACACCCCAAAGGAAGGCAAGGTATCGAAATGAAAGCGCAGATCGACTGGACGAACGATGAGGAAGTGGTGAGGGCGGCTTTAGAAGAATTGCCGCGTACTCGGATAGAAGTTTCAGAAACTCCAAGTGGCGATGCGAGCGTTTGGATAAATGAGCTAAGGTTCGATGCCGAGTCGCGACAAGGGTGCTTCGAAACAATACGCTCAGTCTATGCCGCTGTGAATATATTCGAGCAACTCCACCGCCCCGTAACCGAGGGTCTCGAAGACCTCATGCGCGACACAACAGATGCGGTGCGGGGGGAGGAGCCGAGGCCAAAGTGTGGCGTACCGCAATATGCCGGATCGAACCTGTGCACGCTTGACGCTGGTCATGGCGGGGATCACGAGTGCGCGCGGGGCGCAATGATTCACTGCTGGCCCAAGGGTGTCCGCACCTCAGCCGTGGCAGCCGAGGATGCGTTTGAGGCGCAAATAACTAAGTTCCGCCACTCCTATCAGAATGGAGTGGCCTTGACAGCCATCGAGCGCGATATTGCAGGGTGGTTCTGGAACGCTGCTCTTCAAGCCGCGCCAGGGGGAACGAAGGTGACGAAGCCGCCGCAGTATGACGAGTGCTATGCGGAGCTTAGAAGGCACCTAAGCAACGAAATAGGTGTAGGCATCATGGCAGTTCGCCCCGAGGTTCTTTCACGAGTTCTGGATTATCACGATGCGCTGGTAGAGGCCCGCACCAAGCATACCGGAGGCCAAGCGTGACACGACTGGAAGAGATGCTGGATTTGGTGGAAAATCGCGCACGGAAACTTTCTCAGCATGCGCCTGTGCCTCAGATAGTGCCGAGCGACATGCTGGAGTTGATAGCCGAAGTGCGCGCCGCCCTTGCCCCCAAGCTGCCGGAGGATGGCGTGCTGCCTGAGCTGGATGAACTTGATTGGGATCTGTGGTCTGCGGAGCGCATGTGCCTAAGGTGCGGATTCATGCCGGGCGAGGGAATGGAGCGGTACCTCGCCATTCACGGAGATGATGCAAAATGCGTTCGGTGCGGTGACAAACTTCCCTCCGAACTTCAAAGGCCATGGTCTGAACAAGATGGTGAATGGGCTTTGGCGTGCTTCAAGTCGCTTCCATCCGAGGAAATGCGCCTGCTTCGAAAGCAGTGGTATAGCGGAAAGTTCCTAAATCACATGGCATTCATGCGGGCACGCACTCTAGCCCTATCCGCAGAGAACGCAAGCCTAAAGTTTGACGTATTCCGATTGGTCGAAGTAGCGAAGGGAATTCGCAGATCATTTGGTTTCGCTCCTCATTCGGAGACTACGATTCAGGATGCGATGGTGGTTCCTGCCGAAGTGGAGCAAGGTTTACGGGAACTGCGAGCAGAAAACGCAAGGCTGCGGGAGGAGAATGAGGATTGGGCCGAGAAGCGAAAGAGCACGCATGAGTGGTACGCCCAGCATTACGCGAAGCTACACGATTGGGCGCGCAAGATACTTCCTGATCCATATCGGAATCAATTCTTCTTTTGCGTGGCGAATGGATTGTGGGATGTGTCGAAGGATCGCGGAGAAAAATATATGGCTGTGGGCGGCTTTGAAGTTCATCCCGGAGGATATGTAACTTTGAAGGATGCAAAGGGGCAGTTGATTGTCGATCAGACGCGCAGAGCTGAAGATGCGGAAGCCCGCGTCAAAGCAGCCGAGCGCAAACTTGAGACCGCCGTTGCGGAGCCTTGACGATGACTGCAAAACAGCAGCAGACGCAGAGCAGGCCATCCTCGCTCTCAGTAAGGCGGCCAAGTGACACCTGAAAATCAACTTAAAGCGGAAGTAATTGCCGGCCTCACGAAACTCGGCTTGTTCTACCGACGAATGCACTCGGGCGGCACGCGAGTCAAACGAGGCTTCATGTACCTCGGCCCCGAAGGAACGGCGGACTTCTTGGTGTTCAAGGGGACGATGCCGTACTGGATCGAACTCAAGGCTCCCAAGGGTACTACAGCCAAGGGCAGGAAAGAGGCACAGGCAGCGTTCGCAGAGGAAGTAAGGGCGCTGGGCCATCGGTATGCACGCTGTGAGTCCATTGGTGAGGTGATTGCGTTCCTAAGCGGCTAAAGAGAAAGCCGCCAACCGGTTAGGGTGAGCGGATGTTACAATCGAATCATAGGCGCGGGAACTCACGCCGCCGAATAAGTCGTGCCGTAGGCATACGGTTCCTGAAAAGGATAGGCTCTGCTGGACTCCCTCTGGCAGAGCCGAACGATAGAACCGAAGGGAGCGGTATGAGCGAAGAATCCAAATCTCGATATCAGCAGTATCTGAAAAGTGCGCACTGGATGGCTTTCAAGCGCCTAAAGACACAGAGTGTACCCAAGAAGTGCGCAGCTTGCAGTTCTGGAGACAAAGTTCAGCTTCACCATATGATCTACCGCGATCCCATAGAGTTGGCGCAGCTTGACGATACATGCTGGCTTTGTGGTGATTGTCACGAGACATTCCATCAGCGAGTAGGACAAGCTTTGAAGGGAGTTCCATATGCCCAACTCCTTGCGGAAACGGTACGCATAATTTTGGCTACGGCAGTGGTTGTTCCAAAGAAACAAGAGGCTCCTAAAAAGCCAAAGAAGAACAGGAAACCGAAGTCCAAATGGCGATCCTTTCGTGTCGCACGCAAGCGGTATGCTGCCATTACGGGTACAGGAGCGGTGCATAATAGCAAGCCTATTCCTGGTGTAGTAGTTGTGCGGCCTAAAAACTAAACGACTCCCACCATGGTGTGGGTTATTCGAGAGGATGAGGTGGTACCTATGAAGCCTGATGAAAGAAAGTTAGAACGGTGCCCAGAGTGCAATCACGAATGGTCAGATCATCAAGTGACAGGATGCGCATATCTGGTGGACGAAGAACCTCTACCGGCTGGGGGAACGCGCAAAACTTACTGCGAGTGTCTGGTGGCTCGTTCGAGCGTGACCCATGAAAACATCTGAGGTAATAGCCAACGCAGGGAAGCCATGAGCAGAAATAGCGGCATAGAGCGTTACTCTGTGGAGCGGTGGTCCAAGTACCACGACCTGCAAAAGATCAAAGGCTTCGGCCCGTCCGTTGCGGTCGAGTTGGCGGCCCTGCTGAGAAAGAGATTCGGGAAGTGGTACAGCGTTGAGACCATCACCACCTACGGCCTGGATAACCCTTACATGACGGATGATGCCCGGCAAGTGATGTTGAACGACCGTCAGAGGATCGACGGATTTAGAGTAAGGGGGAAACGATGAAGACGACCGAAGTGATAGCTAACGCAGGGATGAGGATCGTACCCAAGGCCAAGAATATTTTCCGCGTCGGATGGCACAACGGATACATGGTCGTGGAGTTCCGCCGTGGTGACGCTCTCTGGATATATGGTCCGGATGTAGATTCTGGAGAAATGGACAAGATTTTGCGGGTTCCTTTTCCCGATAACCAGTTCACCAAGGCCGTGAAAAACAAGTTCAAGGCTTTCAAGGTTGGCCCCACTCCAACTCCCTGTGTTCAGAAACCAAAGGAATCGTAAATGCAGGCGTCATTATTTGAGCAAGAGGTACAACGCCGCGATGCTATCCGTCCCTTGAGACCGCGTCAACTGGCGTGCATCAAGGCAGCCTTCGAAGCGATTCGAGAGGGGCATAAGCGCATAGTGATTCAGGGGCCTCCAGGCTTCGGCAAGACCCGCGTTGCCGGCGAGATATCCTCAATGTGCCTGCGCAAGGGAAAGCGGCCGCTGTTCACCTTCCCAGCCCTCAGCCTCTTGCAGCAGACGCTCGAATCTTTCGAGTCAGACGGGATGACGGATATCGGCGTTATCCAGGCAAACCACTCTCGGACCAACCCGAACGCTGGGGTACAGGTGGCAAGCGTCCAGACGCTCGTCAATCGATCGGCGCAAGAGTTCGGCCTCATCATGCCGGACGAATGCCACGAACAGAACGATGCCTTCAACGCGATGTTGGACGGAGTATATGCCAACATCCCAGCTATAGGGTTTTCAGCCACGCCGTGGGTGCGCGGCATGGGCCTGCGATGGACGAAACTCATCATCGCGGCCACCTACCAAGACATGATGGAGGATGGGCTGTTCCATATGCCCACTATCTATGGCCCAGAGCACGATGTGGAGCGCGGTGACTTGGCCGTGAAGAATGGTGAGTTTGAAGAGTCCGGCGCCGCAGCGCGCATGACTGAGCCTGCGATCGTAGGCGATGTTCTGAAGGAGTGGAAAGAGAAGGCCAGCGCAGGCAAGACATTCGCTTTTTGTGTCAATAGAGACCATGCCCGAGCGCAAATGGAGGCCTTTGCAGACGATGGCATACCGTGGGGGTACATTGACGCCAACACGCCTCCCGGAGAGCGTGACAGCGAACGTGGGACGCGCAAACACATCTTCGCGCAGCTTCAGCATGGCGAGATTGCCGGTATCGCCTCTGTGGGCTGCCTGATACGTGGCGTAGACGAGAAGATTCTTTCCCTGCTAGACCTCCAGCCAACACGAGGCGAGGTGCGGCATGTACAGAAGTGGGGAAGGTTGCGCACGCCAGATCCGAACACTCGGTATGTTGGCATCGATCACGCCGGAAACAACAATAACATTGGCCTGTATACCGACATATACCACGACACCCTCGACTGCCGTAAGCCAGGAGATCGGGCGGAAGCCTACGAGGAAGATTTCAAGGCAGCGAAACCTCGGAAGTGTCCGAAATGCCGCACGCTGATTCCGGCCGGCTCGCGCAACTGCCCTACCTGCCAAGAGCGTATGCCGCTGTACCCTGGCGTGACGGTCAAGGATGGCCGGATGGTCGAGATCAAGCCGAAGCCAAAAGCCAGCAAGGAGCAGATTTCGTGGTTCCGCGAACTGATGTATGTCGGCCGAGAGTCGAAGTTCAAGCCAGATTGGGCAGCGCATCAGTTCCGAGCCAAGTACGGCGTATTCCCAGGGCATTTCCAACAGATGGCGAAGGTGGGCAAGAAACCTTCGGACGAGGTAAAACAGTTCGTGCGCGAGTCACGTAAGGAATTCCTGCAACGCAAGAAAGAAGCCCAGACCGCAGCTAGGGTAGAAGCAATTGAGATGAGCCTATGAAGCCACACCATCAGTTCGTCGGAGGAACATCGGATGCGCATCCTGAGCGTTGCGATAGGTGCGACGTTGATTTCTCTGAGCACTGGAAGCCAATAGCGATAGACCTTTTCTGCGGGAAGGGTGGATGGACAAATGCCCTTCTCGAGAAGGGATTCACCGTATACGGCTTCGATATCGAGCCTCAGCCCGAGTACAAGGGAACATTCGTCCAGTGCGATATTCTCACACTCACCGCAGACGATCTACGGACCTATGGCGCAATATTCGCAACGTGCTCAAGCCCCTGTGAGCAGTTCTCAGTCCATGGCATGAAGCACTTCCATCCAAACCCTCCATTTCCTGCGATGGGTATCAAACTGTTCAACCATGCCCGCGCTCTGTTGGAAGAGTTGGGCATTCCCTACGTTATGGAGAATGTGAGACCAGCCAAGAACTTTGTGGGGCGAGAGACGAACCATTGCGGGCCATTCTATCTGTGGGGGCCAGGAGTGCCTGCTATCTTTCCGCCATGCGCCTACAAAATCCAAAAGGGTCTAATGACCAAATGGATTGATAGCAAAGGAAAAACTAGGACGCAGGGGCCGCAGGGAAGGGCTGGCCGTCTACCCGGAGAAGGAACAGTAGCAGCAAGTAGGGAAAGAACAGCACAGGCTGCAATGATTCCACTTTCCATAGCCCGCGCGGTCGCAGATGTGGCCGAGAGATACATTCCTTGAAATTCAAAGTGTGGTGAATCAGACACAGTATGTAGCAATTTAGACACGTGTGCAAAATGATACGAAAGTGTGGCTTCCCAACACTATGAAGGCACAGTTAAAAAACGCTACCCTTATGCCGATCCCAAAGTGGGAGGCCACCTTAGCGGAGGCGGTAGCCGTAGCGCTGCTAAAGACGCCGCAACCGTGTGAGGATTGGGAGATAGCCGCTTGACTGGCGCGGAGATAGCTCGCCACTTGAACGGGAAGAAGACTGGGAGAGGTCGATGGTTAGCCCTTTGCCCATCTCACCCGGATAGAAAGCCGTCACTGTCCATTAGTGAAGGAAAGACTGGAGTGCTGTTGACCTGCCAGAGTCACCATTGCAACTTCATGGATGTAGTCAAAGCGGCGGGGCTGCAACCCCTCATGCTGAGGTACGACTATGACCCTGCCGGACGATTCGATTCACGAGCATATGCTGAGATGCAGCGCAAACAGCGTGAGGCAGAACAAGCCGCTGAGACCGCAAAGAGGGAGTTGAGGATATGGCACCAAAAGGTAAACCAGTGGGAATGCGCAGCCGCATCAGCTTTCGCCACCATGATAGCCCACGGTCGCACGCCAGAGGCTCTATACACTGCCGATCTGTGGCACCAAGCCCTTTCCATCGCCCGCATGTACCGAGAGCGCCTATGGACGCTACAGAAGGCCTCAGGGGTGTCGCGTAGCAAGTTGGGCGAGGTTGATTGCTATATCAAGATTGAACCAAAGAAGTAAGGGTGGCTACCGAAGCCAGAAAGCAGGACAGAATGGCCCCACATCAGCAGCGCGTAGTGGATGAGAAAGCGGAATTGTCCAAAAAGACGCAGAAGCTCGATACCTTCTGCGAAGGCTCCATTTATGCCTCACTCCCCGCCGCCGAACAGTCACGGCTAAGTAGGCAACTCCTAATCATGCACCTGTATGAGCAGGTTCTGGAAGAGCGCATCGCAGCCTTCACGGCATAGACGTTCGGTGTACGAATTCTGAGAGGAAGGAGATCGCGGCCAATTGCCAGAGCAGCAGTATGATGTAACCACCGCTGGACTTGCCCAGCGGGATACAAGAGAGCAAGACGCCTGCATAGACAGGAGCCTGGAAAGGCCAAGAAAAGCCGCCTGATTAAGGGCGGCATTCTTGTTTTCGGGGAGGAAGCGGTTAGGCGGTGGGTGCGGAATCCGGGTCGGCTGTTGTCGCTTCGGTGTCGAAGTCAGCAAGCTTGGACGCAATCGCATTGGCGCGGTCAACTTCTGGCTGGAGATCGGCGGGAGTGCTGCCGACCGCAATCTTCGCTGCCAGGTCGGAGAGAGTCTTCTGGAGGTCGGTGCCGAGCTTCTGCACTGCGGTTTCGATGGTGTCGAGGGCGGTATCGAGGTCTGCTTGAGTGGCCATGAGTGATTGTCCTTTTCTGAGTTGGAATACGAGGATGAGCGTCAACACCTGAAGGGCTGCGAACGCGGAGATGTAGAGGGCGAGGGGCATGGTGGTTAGGATGTTTCGGGCGGCGTGAGTGGCGTTGCATTGGGCAGGAGAGCCATGAAGGCATCTGCGGTGATGGGAGTGGTGGCAGCCGCTTGGTATGCAGCGAATGCATCCACGGCAAGTTGCAGAAGGACTGCGACGAGTTGTTCGTTGTTCACTTCGGCCTCATTTCTATACCAACTATGATAGGCCAATCGGTATCCTGGACGTTAGAAGTAGTTGTCTGGCAGGTTGAAGTTCCGAGAGTTCCGATGCTAGCGACGATGGGTGAAAGTTGTGCGAGGTCAGCTTCGACTACGGACTGCGCTGTACCGGTCTTGGTAGTCTCGTAGGTCATCATGGCATCCACCGCAAGAGTCTGCGCTGCCTTGGCCTTGTTGATGATGTTGTAGGCGCATTGATTGTGGGGGATAGTTCGAGCCTCATATGCGGCCTGTGCGCCGTCGATGGTCGCCTTGGACGCGCTGAGTGTTTGGAAGGTAGTTCGCTCCCAATCGGAGCAGCCGGCCAGAAGTAGGCAGAGGAGAAGCGGGAGGATGCGTTTCATTTGGTCTCCTTGCTGGATTCTTCGAGTGCCTCGGTTTTGGCCGCTTGCCCCTTTTGGTATGGCATCCACTCGCAGAATCTCTCAGTTTGAGGCTTTTCGCCTTCCCCTTGATACAGGAACACAGAAGTTATTCCCGAAGGGTTCCCGTTGTAATCGAATACGGTCAGGTTGACCATGATATCCGAATGAACGAAGGTAACGATGGCGGCCATGGGCTGCTCATCAGGCGAGATGGGGCGAGTTGTCCAATACCAAACTACTCGTCCGATTGTTGGCTTAATCATGAATTCTCCTTCGGGGCTGGATTGATTATGTCGCCGCCGCCCTTCGACGTGCTCTGGGATAGAGCCTTTCCTGTGAGAATTCCGCCGCCGAATCCGAGCACCGTGTTGCCAGCATTGGCGAGGTCGCGCCATGTCCAGTGGTCTGCGATGCCCACGGCCAGCAGGGCAAGAACGATTAGGAAGCAGGCGATTAGTTGGGTGCGACGGTCGTTGTCTGGCATTACAGGAAGTTCTCCGGGGCATCCTCATCTGGCGCGAAGTGGTAGCTCGGTGGCTCCGGTTCTACGACCTTTACCCGCTTCAGGTTCAGGCGGTCAATGTCGCCTCCCGATCCCCTGCGCTCGCAGATGGGGCATCCAAGCTTGCCACAGATCTGAGGCTTTGGCGGGTTAGGCTCTCTCATGGCTACTCCAAAAAGTTTGCAGCGGGCGTTGCTCCATGCATTGGTAGTTTGAGATGGGCCTAACAACCGCCACGATCCCCGCCGCGCAATCAGCATATCACTTCGGATGTCCGTAGGTAAGCCAAAATTGCGTTGCCATCAATAGACCAATTCCAATCGCGAAACCCCAACTCAGGCGGTCTATCTTCTTGCCTTGATCTTCCTGATTCTTTACAACGATCTTAAATGCCCCCTGGTCTCCAAAGAAAGCTGACCAAAGGGTCTCCAAGGCCGTCGTCCGCAGACCGTGCTTGTCAGTCCGCTCAATAATGGTTTCCTGATTCTTGGCAAGTCGCTCGTAACGGATGTCATCAGTCTTGCGACGCTCCGCTTCAAGCTCGTCTTTGGCCTTGATGCGAGCGTCCACAGCCTCAATAGCCGCCATCACGACTTCCATCGTCAGAGACCTCTCGGCCATTGGATCACCGTGTACAAGGCTGTTCGGCAGCGTGCGCGGGCGGATGGGATAGGCGCTTGCAAACGGTCAGAGCAAGGAACACGATAGCGAAGACGAAAACCAGAACGAGAGGCGCGCGTTTTGACATCCTGATTCATACTCACCTTTAGATGGCGGAACAGCTTTCAGAGTATCATTCTACGACATGCACATACACTTTGACCCACACGCACAAGACTGGATAGCAGCCGTAGTGCTCATGGTCATGCTCTGGAGGCTCCCCAAGGGCGCTCTGAGGGCGATAGAGGCTGCGTTCGGACTCCAAGGCATCGTTCTCCTGTTATGGTACTCGTGGCCGCTCTGGGCTGCGTTCGACAAACTCATCAACCTACCTCTGGAGACGGCCGCAATCTGCTTCTGCCGCAAGTTCCCCGTCGCTCAGTGGATGCTCATTGCGCATATCCTGCTAAAGATTTTCCTTTACGCCGACATGGACTGCGATTGGGAGTTTCCGACCGGGCCGCTTCCAGTGGTGATTTATTGGCTGAACTGTCTCATCATCCTCGTTCTTCTCGCGTACACTTTTCGAAAGGAGAACCATAATGGGATCACCGCCGATCACACCACCCACCCCGCCAAAGAAGCCGTCTGAAGATGAAGTTCCGCCTGAACAACCGAACGAAGAACCGCCGCAGTAGTGCTACACTTATTTCGCTGGCGATGCCGAAGAGTCCGATGTCTCGGGAAGCATCGAATAGCCCATTGCAGCAGAAAGCCTACCCTCCCCGGTAGGCTTCACTGTTTACTGGATGGTTGCTTTGCCGCTGATCTTGACGTTGCCTGAGATGACGGCGTTTGGTAATCCTCCGGGCGGAAGATACGAACCTACAGGCCCTCTATCCAAGCCATCGCTAGCTGTGTTGTGCAGGACCGCATTGGTGAATTTGAAACCGCCTTTGACGTAGTTTAGAAGGCTGGAGATGTTCGGCGTTGTGCCCGCAATAATTCCCGCTTCCACGTCCCGCTGCGTTGCGAACACCCAGTGCGAGGCCCACGCGCTACCGCTTCCAGGTTGTGTTGTAGATCCGCTTGTGTGAGCGTCATAGGCGATGTAATTGATTGTGGCGCCACCATACCAGCCGACGACAGAATTGCTCGCGATATCGCCCGGATTGTAGTTATGCCCCGTCACCCATGCCGTGCCCACCGCGTGATTCAGGCCGTTCGGGTCGGTGTCGTATTTAGCGAAGTTTCGGGTGGAGTCCACAAAGCCAGGGTTGACGGCAAGATCATGCGTACCCGGAGTGGTGGCGAACTGATTGGCGGGATTGCCGTATATGCTGCCAGTGATGTTGTAGGTGTTGTTGTAGTCGGCAAGGATAGCTGCACCGTCTGTCACGGAGCATGTTGAGGTCTGCGTTTGCATGGCAATCCCACCGCCAGATGCAGGCCGGAAATAGCTGTTGTTTGCCGCGGTAAGCGAGTTCGCAGGGATCGTCTTGGAGCCTGCCTCACAGCCCACGCCTTGGACGAGGCTGGTAGTTCCCGCATTGACGCTACCAATCACCGCTAGCGCGTGCGTGACGCTCATCTTGAGGTTCGTCCATGTTGCCAGAAATGAGGCGTTCAACTCTGACCCTGTGTTGTCTCCGAACGCATTGGCGAGAAAATAAGGGTTGGTGAGAGCCACCGTAACATTAGCTGCCGTAGAGTCGGCCGTGGGTTCTACTTGATCGCTTCCGGTATCCGAGCATCCCTCAAAGATGAAACCGTCCAGCGTTGCGTTCTGGCCTCCTACCTTGATGTTGAACGGGTGGTTGTTGAAGCAGTTCGCGGGGTTGTACATCGACATGCTGTAGGTGTTCGACATAGAGCCGCCAGGGAAGTTGGCGAAGTTCAACGCTCCGATAGCCAGCACATTGCTCCAGGTCGTGGGAGAGCCGTTGGTGAAGTTGAATGGCCCTAGACCGGGAACGCCAGATGTTGCAACAGGAGCGTCGTACTCAACATCATCGCTAACGAATCCGTCGTTTTGCCCCGGAGTACCATCTACAAACACGCGGCCACCCGAGAAGATTACGTGCTGGAATCGGCGTGTCCCTGTGGTCTTGGCCGTGGTAGCTTCGATCTGCGCAATTCCGTTGGAACTCGTATTTACGGGACTGCTGATCTTGCCAAAGGTTAGGTCGAAGTTGCAGGCTCCGCACATGGCAGAGGTCTCAGCAATGTTTCCGCTGTGGTCTATGTTGAAATGGCTCATCACGACGCCGGCCGTGGTTGTCGGCCTGATCCATAGGAAGTTGCCGGTAGATGACGCGGCCCCCACATAGCTCGCATTGAAGTATGTTCCGTTGAAATTTCCGCTATCGCTGAAGTTCGAGGTTTGGTTTCCAAAACCTCCCGAGTTGATATTTCCTTGGGAGCTGATGACGACGGGGTGTGACGCACTTCCAGTGATATTCAGGACTGCGCTCGTAGCAGAAGCGGCCGATCCAATGTTCCACGTATAAAGCGCTGTGGCAGGGGTTGAGGCTGCGGAAGCATCATAGGTAATGCTTCCATCTCCCGAGGTTGTCCAGCTTGAGGTGCTACTCGTCCATGCCGCGTTGCATTGGTCTATTCGCCCTTTGTAGATAAAGGCCCCAAGGTTGATGAATATCCCAGTTCCGGTAGCCGTCTGGCAGGCAAGAGCAGCAGTTCCCGTATTATCGACGGGAGAGGTTCCGATTACACAGGTGGAACCCGCTGGACAGGTTACCGTGACTCCACTATTTATGATCGCCGTGTCCCCATTTCCGGGAACTCCTGCCCCTCCCCATGTTGCCGCATTCGTCCATAGGCCTGTGACCGAAGCTGTGTATGCAGTGGCCCATGCTGGAGAGGATAGACAGAGAAGCAGGAGGGTGAGAATCTTCTTCATTAGTTGAACACCTTGACGTTGTATGCCTTACTCGCGGGAGTGCCGATCACGAAAGCCACGATTCTCACCGTTGCCGTGTTTGCGGAACCGACATTGCAGTCAATAAATGTACCTGTGGATGCAGGCGTTCCATCGGTAGCGTTTGCCACGCAATTGGAGCCTACCACTGCCCCTGTTATCGTAACGTTTCCAGTATTTGAGCCACCAACAGCGAGAAGCGTACCGGTAATGGTTCCCGTCACGCCCGTCAACGGTGCCGAGGCGAACGCCGCGCACGATGGGCCAGTGTTAATAGCCATACCGACCACGGCCTGACCAGCAGGGCAGGATACTTGCCCCGAGGCATATGCAGTCTTCGCGTTAGGCAAGTGCTTTGAAGGAATCGACAAGATAGCCGCTAAGGCTACGACGGCTACGGTCAGGATAATGACAGAACGGGAGATTCTCATTGTGGCTCCTCAGTTGATTATGGAATAGGTGATGCAGGCCGGATTGGTTGTCGGTGCGGCGGTCGTGATCGTAAAACTCGTTCCTGCCGTACGGGCCGATACCGAGAGTAACGATGGAGTTGTATTGCAGGTAACTCCGAGTCTCGTTCCGAGGGAAGAATCGAACGTTAGGGAGATCTCACTGTTGGCTGTCACTGCCGTAGTATTGACTACCACCGTGGTCGCACTCGCAGCCACCACCACAGCGCCAGCCGCTGCCGCAGAGCACACAGCAGGAGATGCCGAACTAGCGCAATTAGCGCCTGTCGCATATAGCGCCATTGTCGCCTTGCCCTGGTTGCTGATGATGCCGTTGGCGTTGATGTTGCTCCATGAGGCCGTCTGCAAAACACCATTGTTGGCAAGGTTTGCCACCGATGATCCACCGTTCGCATGGACATCAAAGAAGTATCCGGTGAATCCAGTACAGGAGTTGAAGCCAAGGAATGTGCCCGCAGTATTCCATCCAGTGGGTTGAGTTGAGCCAGAGCAATTGAAGTAATGCAACGGAGTGCTGGTAGTTCCAGTTCCCGCAAATATGGTTCCAGACTCAACCGTTGCTGGTGTAGAAGCCGCGGCATTTGTGGGGTTGGTGATCGTTCCGGGAAGAGTGATCGCGGATGGCAGCGATAGGACGGGGGTGGTGCCACCTGTCGAGGCGATCTGATTGGCAGTGCCAGAAACTGAGGTTACGCCGCCGCCACCCGCAGCCGAAGTACCGGTCTGCATCAAGTCCATGTTGGTGCCGTCGTAGCAAACCCAACTCGGCTTGTTGGCCTGAATGATGCCAGCCGTTAGAGTTGTCGTCCACCCGCTTGGGCCTGGAATGGCGATGTTACGCGCGCTGAGACTGTTGATGTTGAGGGTTAGCCCAGTACCAGTGTTTGAAGTAGTGGTCATGTAAACGTAACAACTTCCTGCGATCGGAGGGATAAGAGCGGAGGTTGCCGTATTACATACCTGAGCCGTTCCTGATCCAGAAGTATCCTGACAATAGTTGAAATTATTCGAGTTGATGATGGAACTGAATCCACCCGAACCAGAGTAACTTCCCGTGGTGCCATTGTCGGAAAATGCAGAATTCCCAATGACCGTGGAGCCGGTAAACAGAGGAATAACACCAGTTGTCGGAGTACCAGAAGTTGTGACGGTACCTCCCGTTCCCGGAGCCTGCCATGCCGGTACACCAGAGACCACAGTGAGCACATTGCCGTTGCTTCCCACTCCGAGGCGTCCCGGCGCCCCGGATGCTCCGCCAGTGATGAGGTCGCCCAGCGTCGTCATGGGGTTGGCGAAGCCGCTGCTTGTGCAGGCCGAAGTTGTAGCGTTTCCGTTGGCATCAGTGCATAATGTGGCTCCCGTTCCGCTCACCGTGCCCGCCGCCAGCAACTTTGTGCCTGTCGAACCTTGAACAGACGTGAGGTTTTGCGATCCGCCTAGGGTGAAATAACTGCCCAACGTAACGCCACCGTTGAACGTGTTCACTCCAGACCATGTCTGCGAACTGAGCAGCACACCCAGGTTGGCTATCGTGAAACCAGAATCCTGCAACTGCCCTGTCGTGCCGGTGAATGAAGAAAGATGGCTCGCCGTCGTACCTGAGACTGGCCCAGTGGTGAGGCCCGCCCCGGCTCCAGCCAAGGCCTTGGAACTTGTTGCTGTCGTCGCAGAACCGGCGATGAGCGCCTGCCCAGATGTAGCCCCAGAGATACCAGAGCCGCTGGAGCATATGCCGTTGGCTGCCGTGCAGATGCGCGAGAATGCTGCGCCCGCCTCGGATGCCTCCGCATTGCCCGAGGCGTCAACCGCATAGACCGCAGTGGTCGCAGAGCCAACGCTTGGGGCAGAAGTGTACGTGAGGCCCAACTGCGATGAGCCGCTTCCATTGATGCTTAGAGGTTCGGTCGCAGTCAACGTGGCCGCTGTGGTAACACCATCGTCAATGTGAGAATTGGCCGTGAGAGTGGTGGCGCTGCCGGCCAGGGGTATGAAGCCAGAAGTGAGACCAGAAATTCCTGTAGAGCCTGTTGCTGTGGCGCACGAACCATCACCGCGTAGAAAAGTTGAGGAAGAACAGGAGCCAGACCATACACTGATGACATCCGCTGAAGCGCCCAACTTGATTTCCTTGTTGGCGGAATCAACAGCAAGCAGGCCAGCGCTTGGCAACGCGGGAAGGCGCACTCCAGCTTGTCCAGCCGTTCCGGGTGCCAGAATCATATCGTAGGTTCCGGAACCTGCTCCAATTGAGATAGGGCCGCCCGCTTCCGAGAGAATTTTTAGAGGAGAGGAGCCGGTAACTAGCAATACGTTGTCGTTTGCTCCAACATTCGGCAGCGCTGGGTCAGTCTGTACAAATCCAGATCCCGTCTTGAGCATGAAATAGTCATTGGAGGCATTGCCCGTACCAAGGTGATATCCAATCTGCACGGTAGAGCTGGTATTCGTGTTGTTCACTCCGAGGCCGTAAACATCGTTGGCGGGAGGCGCTAGATTTCCGTTCCAATCAGCACCCTGAGAGGTGGACTGCCAGATGCCAAGGCCATCCAGAACGATGTTGCTGTGGTTGAGCGCGCCTGATCCATTCGACATCGCCAACTCGTTGGCTGTGCTCATGTTGAGCAACGTGGGGTTGGGATACGTCCCTGCAAGCGCTCCACCTGCTGTGCCTGTCGGTGGTGCGCCAGTGATGAGCACAGGCGTTGCAGCCGTTGCCCTGCCCTTTGCGTCTAGCGTGGTCTGGCAGACGTGCGTTGCGTCACCGCAAGTTCCCACATTGCTATTTACCGTCGCCAGCGTTGCCACCTGTGAGCCTGTGCCGGGGCCTGCTGTAACGTCGCCGGTGAGTTGGGTAATGCCAGAGCCGCCGCCCGCGCTGCCAATCTGTAAGAAATCCGTGCCATTGTTCCATACGCGCACACAGGCACCATTGGAGATGGTCACGCCAGCCCCACTTGTTCCAATGATCTGAATGCTTTGTCCACCGGTGGTCAGGTTGCAGGCATCCAGACCAAAGCGGCCGGCCGGATAGACGAGATTTCGGGTTGCTGTCAACGGCACTGCGCTGGTCACGTTGAGGCTCAACGCGCTGGTATCCACCGCCGTCATGCTGTAGTTGGCGTCGGAGGGAAGTTGCAGAGTGCCGTTATTCAGGCATGGGAACCCTTGGCAGCCAATGTTTCCTGTGAGGTTGATCTGTGGCGCCGGTGGATGTTGGGCCAAACCTACCGAAGCGAACAAACCAAAGAGGGCGAGGACGATAGGCTTGAGCAAGCGCATAATTATGATGCCACCCGAATATTGAATGTGCCCGTGAGGGGGTTAGTGCTCTGGTAAAGGAACATGCTGACCACTACGCCATTGACGTTGGTGAAGCTGACCGCCGTGGGGGTGTTGAAGGCGAAGGGGAAGCCTGTCCCGACGTCTACGAAAGTGTGCGAGCCGCCCTTCAGTAGCAGATACACGTTCTGCCCAGATGGGGTGAACGGCCCGAATACTGATCCAACCGTCTCCGCTCCAAGTTGCAGACTTGCAAGCACCCCGCCAGTGCTGAGAATGGCAGTCGCGCCCGATGCCGTTACTGTCGATGTGGCTCCAGACGTACTGAGTCCGCCGAAGATGCGAGGATTCCACGTATAGGCTTGAGTCGCCGTCTGTGTTGTATCGCCAACCGCTGTCAGGGTTAGGGTAGTGGTCGCAACTGCCGTATGCGAGAACGAACCAACTATGGTTCCGCTGGTAAACGGGCTGCTGAGGTTCGTGGGAGAGCTTATCCCATCCGTGTTGGTGATTTGAGCACTCGCAGGCATGGATGAATAGGTTGCCGAGCACGTCGGGTTGGTGACGGTAGCGCCAAGTTCAAGTGAACCATTGCAGCCAGTGAAGCTATTGATGGTAAATGGGAAGCCAGCCGAACAGTTGGCTAGGCTGATCGTCCATACTCCCGCCGCAACCTTTGGACACCCTGTGAGGCCAACAGAAGATATACCGATGCCACCATTGGCCGGTTGGACGATGCCTTTGACCTGTGGGGCAGGAATGCGCGTGTCGAGGTTCACTTGTGCATGGCAGAACGGGGCGAACAGTGCGAACAGTAGAACCAACTTCTTCATTTCAATCTCCTAAGCGAGGCTGTACCACAGAGACCCAGTAAGCGTTACTGCATTGCTTGATTGGAACACAAGGGACTGTCCCGGCAGGCATTCAATCCACGGCTGCTCCGACTGCTCAAGGACTACGGCACCATTGACGGCGGGAATGTTGATAGCGTCACCCACTTGTGTGTCAGTCGAGCCGGTTCCGCCGATAGGACGAGCGAATGGGGTGATGACCGTTGCGGCGGACGAGGTGAAATTCATTTGCCAAACGCGGATTGTGCCAACGCCCGCTCCAAGCTGACTGCCTGTGATGATGACTGTCTTACCGGCCGCCAGAGTGTTGAGGTCGATGCGGCGAAGGTTCCGTTGATATGCTCCCATGATGTCTCCTTAGAACTGACCGGTTAAAGCCTGTAGTGTTGCACTCAGTTTACCGCTCTTTGCTTTCTTCTGCGCAGCCTGCTTTGCAGCTGATCCCTGCACTGCTGCCAGCATCTTCGGTGTGAACTGACTTAGATCGGGAGCGTTGAGTTGCGCCGAAAGGCGAGGGCGCGCGCCTTGAAGTTTAGGCGTAAATGGTTTGCTCATTGATTACCTCTCGTTAGAGCGAGGATACGCTGGATAGCAGGCGGAAGTGATGCCAGAGGCACAGGAGCCGGAGAGCCTTGAACGACGTTAGCGCGTGCCAAAGCCGATCCCGGAGATTGCGCTTGTGGTGGTATGGCTTGCGGTGGTGTTGGTTCCGGCAAATCAGACAGGAACTTGCGGATAAGATAGTTCGGTTGCGTGAGTGGTTTCTGCCCCAGCAACTTCTCCGCAATGAACTGCCCAGCACCGGCAACCGGCCCCGCCTTCAATGCCCTGCCGCCTGTCACAACTTCCGCCGCCCGCGTGCCGAGGTTCTTCGGCTCGTCTGCCACTGCCTGCTGCGCTGAAAGGGTCTGGCCGAGCTTGGCCGCACCTTCCTGCTGATCGAGCAGCGCCGATTGTTGAGCCTTCAGAGGACGGAAGTCTACCCCGCTGGCTTTCTGAAGTTGATCGTAATAGGCGTTTCGCGCAGCATCTGCCGCTGTACGTATTCCGGCCTTGGTTGCTGTTCCGCGCGCGGCTGCAACCCCATCCTGCTTATAGCCCGCTGCCGCCTCGTCATTGAGCCACTGGCGAAGATCGTTCAGACCGCCTAGGGTATTTATGGTTCCCAAGCGCCCCTGTAGTTGCTGAATAGCGGCAGCATCTTCGGGCGAAACTCCTGCAAGCGTCTGCGGAAATGACTGTCCAACCGCTGCTTGGACTCCGGAAACATCAGCGGGAACAGCAGCATGTTGCGCGATCGTGGAAGCGTGCGGAGCCTCAAGAGCCGAGTTGGCCTTTTGCAGGATAGCTTGCAGCGCCGCGATGTTGTTCGTCGTGTTCCCTTTTGTTACCGCCGCCGATGCGATGCTAGGGTTGTCAGCAGCCGCCTGCCGAATGACGGAAGCGGTAGACGCTGCGGAATCCTGTGGGATGAAGTTGTCACCGAGACCGTTCATGCGGCCAAGGATTCCGGTATGAGCCTTAAGTTGCGCAGCGGTGTAGTTCTGCCCCGGAACTGTTGGGGTTGGAAGCACCTTGCGCAATACCCCGCCTGCTGCCTCTCCCATGCCGAGGTCTGTTCCTGCCCCCGCCAAAGCGGACAGAACCCCTCTCTTATGCGCATCGTTCTCTATTGAACGCGCCCACGGCCCAGCCAGCGGAATAGCATCCATGATGCTGCTCAATCCAGTAGGTTGGTAGTTTCCTTGCGCGTCGTATGGGTCAGCGGTGTTGAGGCCACGATTACCCGCCGCGGACTGAGTGCGGGCCTGCATAACCGCATCTACCGAAGGCTTAATTAAAGCCTTGTAGGCGGGCAGAACAGGGCCAGCAAGCGACTCTAACGGATTCTGCGGTGTAACCAGCGCGGGAACGGACTTCGCGGCACCTACGATATGGTCTACAGCCGTCTGGAGAGGGCCAAGTAGTGGATGATCTCCCAGAATGCGCTGTAATGGAGTGGGTGCCGCTGGCGGAGGCGTAGCAGGGGGAGCACTTTGGATGGGATTACCGTTGGCGTCCCATTCCGTTTGGGCAGGAGGGGGAGGTGACGCCGATATAGGCTTACCGCTAGCGTCCCATTCCTGCTGCATTATGGCATCCTCCATGAGCCTTGACCGTTATTGCCTTGAGGATTCCACTGCGCTCCCTCAGGTACTCCTGCGGGCCGGGGTGGAGCAGACGTGGGAGAGATGTTCGGAGGGCCACCCTTGTTACCAGCGTTGTGGCTCATCAGACCCGCAATGGTGCCTTTTGCCCGCTTCGTGAACTGTAGATCGTTCTG
>Ga0207694_10000280_pt1 | contig 48019 bp, 61 predicted proteins | sample KBSC34metaG_FD_184353 | JGI IMG/M metagenome (GOLD analysis project Ga0207694, IMG submission 184353) | Corn rhizosphere microbial communities from Kellogg Biological Station, Michigan, USA - KBS C3-4 metaG (SPAdes) (version 2) | ecosystem: Host-associated > Plants > Roots > Rhizosphere > Soil... | reverse complement strand
GGACCTTCCCTGCTGGTGGAGATGCGCCGCCCTGCGAGTTGCACTGGAACAGATACAGACTGCTGTTGGAAGAGTGCGCCGACAATGAGAACGCGCGGCCAACTACGCCCGTGAAGTTTCCGAATGGCACCTCTAGCGAGGAAGAAATCACGCCAAGGGAAGTTGACGACCACGTTGGACTGTCAACGTCTGAGCCGTAGTAGAATCGCAATTCCCCATTTGGGGAGCCATCATCGAAGATTGCCGCGAAGCCTAGATCGGTCCCATACTGCACAAGGTTGCTAGTCTGATCGGGATTGACCGATACGGAGGTTACGACCTGCTGTTCTGCGCTCCACGTTCCATCTAACGTGCGGTGGCAAACGTTGGTGTTTCCAGAACCGTCTTCGGTCCCATAAATCAGGTGAGTCTTGCCACCGCTATCCACCAGCAAATCGGTGAAGACGTAATGGATCTGGTTGCCCGATTCATCAGGGATTGCTACCGGAGTGCCCCAACCAGAGCCATTGAAGGTCACAAAATACATGCGGGCATAGTCGGTGCCTGCGATGTTTTCTGGTGCACCATTGTAGACCATGGCCATCGAGCCAGGTCCATATGTGACCATGCGGGCCAGAATGCCAGGCCAAGAGGTGTTCCAGACTGGTAGGGGAGTCGCCGCCGAAGTCCCGCCGTCCCACGTATCCGTCAGCGTGTCGAAGGCAAAAACGATAATTCCGCTGGTGGCCCCTGAAATCGTCGTCACGCCGACGAAGTAAACTGTGTCACCGTCGCGGCATATCGGACCTACGCCGCCGAAGCCTCCGCCCACTCCACCGGATGAAAGCGTATCCACCGAGCCCTGTGATGTCCACGTGAGCCCGTCATCGGTGCTCTTGAAGGCATACATGTGCAGATCGCCCGAAGCGAACTGCGGGGAAGGCTCCGTCGCAATCGTGGCGAAGCCACCCTGCCGGCAGAACAGGTACGTAGCGGTAGCGGTGCGTATCCAGTTGTCGCCGCGGTTACTGCTGGTAAGATCGTACCCCTCGAAACTGTTGGGAACCGTCGTTGGGTAGCTCATCCGAACACCACCGTAAACGAAGCGATTCCATCCGCCACCTGCTGCCCGTCAGACGCGATCACATCAGCGCTCAGCACGTCGAGATGGTTGAATTGCTCATTGATGTACGTCTCGGAGACATAGCCGGGAGCCGCCGAACTTGGAATCGTAATCGTCCACGTGTCCACAATGACGGGCGAACCCTGCGAGGTTTTGTTTATTCGCACCGTCAGATCCGATCCGATAGCCACCTTCAGCACAGCAACAATCTCCTGCCCCACCAGCGTTGCGCGAACCACAGGAGATCCAAGCGTCATCGGAGTGACGATAGGAACGATGTCGGCAATGTTTGTGCCCACGGTCGAGTCCTTCACGAGGAACGTGCGCGGCGCTGCGATAGGCGCGAATCCATCGCCCGTATTCCCCGGTGTCGGCTGCTGGTTGTTGACAGGTCCGGTATCCGCGAGCCGCGCCAGCGTGTCTTGATACGGGGAAATCTGCGTCGAATTGATGCAGGTGACGGTATACCAGAAGCAAGGCGTTTCGGTAAACTCGAAGCCCTCCACCCAGTTGGCAACGATATCCTGCACCAGCCAGTCGCCATTGAGCAGGGTGGCCGCGCGCGCCGGAACGGTTAGATTGACGGTCAGCAGCTGGCCAACGAACAGTCCTGCGCGAATTACGACCACCGTGAAGGTTCCCGGCAAGATCGAGAATGCCGACAGGATGGCCGCCGCCTGCTGCTCGACGTCAACCTGCTGCGTTACGTTATGCGCGGTCGAGGCTATTGTCTGCGAGGTAATGCCAAGGCCAATCGCGGCGCTATTCCCCGAATCCAGTGAGCCGCCAGCCGATACATACGTGATGTAGAGCAGCGCCCCGGTTGCCGGCGCAGTCTCCAGTGTGATCGAAGTCGAACCGGGCGAATAGGTCAGCCCGAAGCTACCCATGCCCGCAATCCCGATGCTGAGCGAAACCACCGTACCGTCCACGCCACCTGTCAGAGTCGCCCCGGACCACGAGAAGTGCGAGGATGTCTCGCTGATCGCCACCGCATTGCCAGCCGCCCCGATCGCCACTGCCTGTAGATCGAAAGCGGCCCCCACCGGAGTAAGCGCCCGCGCCGATATATTGGCCTGCGTCGGTGTGCTGTAGAGGGTGCCGGCCCCCGATCCCGCGTTGATGGCCGCCACGCAATTGGTAGCCGTGTCGGTATTCGCCGCGCCGATGAAAATCTGGTTCGCGACGGTGTTGTCGATGGCCGTGACCGCAGTGTAGACTTGGCCGCCGATTGTCAGCGTGTCGCCGTTCGCCAGGTTCGTCGCCAGAGTGCCCGTTGCTGTAGCCTGCGTGCTCAAGGTGACAGTGGCCGATATTACCTGAGTGGCAGGACCCGGAAGAGTGAATGCGAGAGTGGCGCCGTCTCCTGTGAACACCACGCCCGATGGTGGAAGAGTGTTCGGTACAGTCTGGATTACCTGTTTGTCCCGGAAGTCGGCACGCGATTGCTTGTAGCGGAAGCTGGTCCCGAATGTTCCCGTGGTGAAGATCTCGCCTGATGTCAGTTCCCACGGCGCAGGCCGCGTATCTCGCGCATGGAAATAGAACTTTAAGTCGCGCGGGTCGATGTAGGCGATCACGTTTGAATCGGTCGCCAGTTGCGCGATGCCGGACCATATCGAAGTCTTGCCGTCAAAGACGCGGTTGTTGATGCTCACGCCAGAGTCTACGGTCCCGAGGGTGATACCGAAAGGGTTAGCCGTGGAGTTGAACAGCGCCGTGGCGATTGCGCCCGCATCCGTAGCATTGAACTCCTGGGCAGGCGCCATCTGCGTGTCATAGAACTGCTCAAGCGACACCCCGGTAAGATCCGCAATCGTCAGGCCCGCATCGTCGATGTAGGTTAGTTGACGGGTATCTGTCGTTCCAGCCCAGACGCGGAAGCTCGAATCGTCCGAGGGGTCAAGCTCGAAGATTTCAAGGTAATCGCCTATCTGCGGGTCGTAGGAATTATCCGCATCGAGGCATAGCGGAACGCTACAGGTGCCCCGCTGTCCCATGGTGGCAGTGAAGGATAGCTGCGTCTGATCGTGGATAATGCTGGTGCGGTTAACGCCGTTGATCTTTAATTGTGTCCCGGCCTCCAGCCCCGCCGAAGCGTAAGGCCGGAACATCCGAAAGAGCGGCGCTGGCATTTTAGCCCACCTTCACGATGGGATTAGCAGTTGCGGAAGTGGTAATGCTCTGCGACCAGGCAGTGGTACTGCCGTCCTCCTTGTAGACTACTTCGCTGGTACCGCTGGTGGCGTCCACCTTGTTGCGGAGAAATCGGAAGGCGTTCAGCGCGGAGAAAGAAGCCTCGCCCGTTAGCCCGCTCCAGTCTCGTTTCAACAGCGCGTCGGCGTTCGCCGTGGCGGTGGGTATATCTGAAACCGCCGCAGGTGCCGCTGGAAGATTGTCCGTCTTCGCCTTGATCGCCGTGATGTCGGAATTATCCGGCGCCGTGTAGCTCGCGCTCGCCAGTCGGCTGCTTACCGTGGCGTTCAGATTGTCCCCTACGATCTTCCCTGCCGTTCCAGCCCCATAAGCACCCGGCAGAGAAGTTGCCCATGGATCGCCCGCTGAGCTTGCCGCGTTGAGGGCGAATCCCGTACTGCCAGCGGTCACGTGCGAGGCGAGCGTCACATCCCAGACCGCGCCGATATCGGCGGTGACTAGCGAAACCTTGCCGCCTGATAGCGTAATCTGATTCGTGCTACTCCCTGCTGTGATCAAGCCGCCCGATGCAGCCGCATTGGCGTTGGGGAGAGCCGTCAGGCCACCACGCACGGCGTCTTGATTGTTCCATCCGGTCAACTCAATTTCGAGCAGCACAGGAGCCATATTCGCAGCACCGCTGAGCATGATCGTAACGAAGCGGCCAGAAGCGAGAGCAGCATCTGGAATGTCGAGTCGATACAGACCGGGGCAATGCGTAGAGTCAATCTCCACGAATCCGCCGCTGCTCCAAGCGCCTGTGACAGTCTGCGTTGCAAGGGTGATAGCCGACGCAGCAGCGCGAGGCAGGACGTAATAGGCAATGAGGCTGGATGTATTGAACACGAGCCCCGTCAGGCCAGCGCCAGTCGTCAGGCTCGAATTCTGAACAAAGATGTTCACCGTCTGCGAAGTAGAAGCAACTTGGATTGCGAGTTTAGCCATTGATTCCGCCCGTAAAATCCTTCATGCCACCTGTCATCCCAGGGTTTACCAAAAGCGAGCCAGCCGCAGCGACTGAATTAAAAAAAACGCGCTTGCTGGTACTGATGATCTGGTATGGATTACTCCACAGACGCATCGCATCGCTCGTTCGTAGTGGTCGGTTCCAGATACGGACGTATGCAATTTTCCCGTCGAGCGCTGTGGCTCCATCGTTGCGATTGCCGAAGCGAATTGGGTTTGCTGTGTCCGTTACGGTCTGGCTGCTGGCGGATACGGCCGCATCGCAGAACCCGTTTAGGCAAGTTAGCAAAGATCCGGTACCGCTCGGATCGTATGCTGCTACAAAGTGGTTCCAGCCAGTCTGAATAAAAGCGGTGCTGCCAGTTCCGGTGTTGCTGGAGCCATTGCCGACATTAAAATTAACGTGGGCGTTCGATGGGCTGAACATATCCCAAGGACCCGGCTGATTGCTATTGGTCTTGCTCACCAACCCGTTGAAGTTTCTCGCGGTGTTTGGCCAGAACAGAACCTCAATTCCAAATCCTTGACTAAACCGAAGGCTTGGATTATCAGCGACCGATACGAATTGCCCGTTAGCAGCAACGAAGGCGAGGTCCATCCCTTTCTCGCGAAGTTCCCAAGATGGCGTTCCCGATGTTCCGCCTAGAGTTCCTGGTCCATATTGAAGTTGATCGGGAACGACCCCTCCCGTATATGAGGAAAAGGCCCAATATCCTACGAGCCCGTTACAGAGCGAATTGGCGCGATCCAGAGCGAAACTCTGCTGCGGCTTGATCGCATACGTCCGTCGATAGATGGTGATAGCCATTTAGACGATTTGAGACTGGATGCCCTGATAGTTGGATGAACCGACCGAAGCATCGAGCGTTGCACCAGTTTTATTTTCCACAACAATCCCCCAATGATCGGGGAGTATGCCACCGAATGCAGCCGCCACACTCATTGCCGTCCGGCTGTAGGTTGTCGAGTTCGCGTTGGCAGTGATGGTCCCGATGAGAGCGATCTGTGGAGGACTGGAAAGCGTCACGCCCGCGTTGGTTCCCATGCTCGCCTCGCCGCCGCCGTAGGTAGTACCGCCGTCTGTGGTGCCGTAAGCATACACATTGACGTATCCCGTGGCGCTGGTACTCGACCCGGCAGTCTTGACCGTCACCGATACGAGCGCATCCAAGAACAGATTGCTAGTATTGTCAACCGCAGCGCTCGATCGCTGGCCATTGTTCGCCAGCGACGTAATGGTGCAGGTAATTGACTGATTGCTTGACCCGTAGAGCGGCTTAATGGTCGAGGACATATTGCTCCTATCGAATCACCACCTTATCACGAACTGTACGCACTAGCACCGGGAATGACGGTCTTCAAATGATCGGTGAACATTCGCGCCATATCCCGCGCGTTGGTTACGCCGTTGAATGTGATAGGCGCGTTGATCGTCACCACGCGACCGCCGCCGCTTGCCGATCCGCCGCCTGCGGGAGACTGCGGCGCATAGCTGGGAGTCTGAATCATCCGGCGAAGCGTGCCCGCGATGTCTGCCGGAATGACGAACTCGCCGCTGTGGATCTGCGCCAGCATGTCATGGGGAACATCGCCGCCGACATCGTAAGACGGAATCGAATAGCTGAATACTGGGTCAATCGTGGGAGTCTTGTTCGCTGGTCCGTAAGCAGGAGCGGGGTCCATTACTGGAGTTTTGTTCGTTACGCCGCTCGCGACGGCCAGCGGGTCTTGCACCGGGGTTTTATTCGTTACGCCAGTGTGTGGAGTAAGCGGCGGCGGTGGCTGAGATGGGGGAGCGACCGCTGGCGCAGGCTTGGCGTTGTCATACCGCGTTCCATCGGCATAATAGCCACCCTGCGTGTCGGTCGGAGTGCTGTATGGGTTGTAGCCCGAGAAGCTGGAGCCCTTGCCTGGTTGCCAAGATGTCGGCTCTGGAGATGTTGGAGTGGGATTGCTCGCCGATTTCGCCGTCATCGAAACAGCCAAAATTTGATGGTTGATGTCGTCTACATTCTTTTGTGCGTGAAGGATTGATGACGAATCGCCGCTTTTCACGGCCACTGCAAGAGCAGCAATCGCATCATCAAGCTCTAGGCGTAGCCTGTCAATCGCGTCCTTGGATGCCTGCGCCAAAGTAGCCGCCATCAACTTTGCCCTGACATCATCGGCATCCTTCTGCGCAGCCTGAATCTTTGCTGGGTCGCCATCTTTAACGGCTACAGCAAGCGCCGCAAGCGCTTCGTCAAGTTGAGTTTGCAGCGTTGTGATCGCATTGACTACTGGGGCGGATGCGTCGGTCGTTCCAGCCTTAGCCGACGCGAGTTGACTGGTTAGATCATCAACTTGCTTCTTCGCTGCGAGAATCGAGGCTGAATTACCACCTTGCTTTGCCACCTCTAAACTCTTGAACGCATCATTAAGCTCACTCGTTAACTCGTTGATTGCATCTTGGGTTGTTTTCAGAGCGCCTTCGACGGCCAGCCGTTGTAACAGCTCCTTTTGTGCAATATCTACCTGTTGCTGCGCAAGTTGAATTTTGGACGCGTCTCTGGTGCTTTGCGCTACCGCAAGATTATCAATCGCAGATTGTAAAGCAGCCTGAAGTACCTTAATCGCATCACTCACGGGAGTGCTGACAGAGCTTGGGCTTGCAGGATCTTGAACGGGAGTTTTGTCGCGCGGCGGCGTCGATACGGGATCTTGGACAGGGGTTTTATTAACTGGCCCAACCGTATTTCCCCACGTCGAAAGCTCCCGAACCTGATCAGCGGTGAGAACATACTCCCCTTCGTGAAGCACCGCCAGCTCATTCTCTGAAATAAACCCGCCATCAGCGTGCGATGGAATTCGATTGCTAACGGGGACGCGCGGTATGGGTGCGCCGGATTCAGTCTTGACAGGCTGCACTGTAACCAATTGCGCCTGATCAGTACCACTCGAAGCCGTAGCCCCACCCGCACCCGCGCTGGCAATAGCCGCCGCGATTGCATCGGCTATCCCGCCGAACGCACCGCTCAGGCTGGAGATCGCATCTACGATCGGCCCGCTGACGTTTCCGAGTCCTCCTAGAATATCCGCATCCAACGTACTCAGCGCTGCCACCACATCAGCGCTCGCGGTGGTGATCGCCGTGACGATGCTGATGACGGAATTATCTACGTCGTGCAACCCGGCAACGATGCTGTTGCCTTCCGCGAAGATCCCATCGGTGTTCGACTTGATGCTGGAGATGTCGCCCTGAAGAGAGAGCACCGCGGATTGAATGCCGGTATCCGTGGCGTAGATGCTGCTGATATTCTGCGCGGAGTCCGTGACCTGCCCGAGCAGATCGCTAGCGGACTGCGTAGCATCGGACGCGAAGCTATCGACCGATTTCTGCAGCGCTCCAAGCGCCCCAACTGTATCCGTATCCAGCTTGTCGGTGCTGGTCGCTGCTGCCTTTACCGCTGCTGTGATATCGGCGAGTTTGCCCGTATCGGTGTGGATGGCCTCGATGCTGGTCTTCAATCCCGAGATCGCGCTGATAACTGGCGTCCAGTCGGTCTGCCCGCTGCCCGCTGGAGGTGGTGTGTATTCGCCGCCCGTGCCCGTGCTCGGTGGCGGCGTAGTGCCACCCGATGGAGGCGTATAGGTCCCGCCACGTCCAGAAGTTCCGCCCGCTGGTGTGGTTGGTCCACGATCAATACTGCCTCGCGGAGAAACGCTGCCACCACCAGCCCCACTATTATCTGTACGCCCCGTGGGGTCCTGAGCAATTCCGCCAGGGCCGCCAGTTTCAACTGTAGGTGGCCCCGAAACTCCTCCCCCAAGAGGATCGGTGAATTTGGGCATTCCCGGCTGGATGGAGTCCGAGCCAGTCATCGGGCCTGTCGTCGCGGTAGTCGGGGGAGGTGTCGATACAGGAACGCTCCCAGTATTCGTTGGCCCCTTGTAAGGCAAACTCGGCTCTGGAGGTCCGAGCGGCTTCCCGGTATCGACCAGCCACGAAATGCCGTTCACGTCGGGAGTTCCCGGCCCCATCGCAGTCGGAACCGGAATATTGAAAGACCGCGTTTCGGGCGGCATGTAGCCTTGCCCTTGGATGTTTAATACGTAATCTCTGTAGGCTGATTCGTAGATAGCCCAGCGGTTTGCGTTCTGCAGGTTGGCGTTCGCGATGGTGCCGGCGTTGAGATTCGCCACCAGATCGGATGGCTGCGCGTATCCAGTCTGGAAGTACGGGGAGGTTGGCTGCTGGAGTGGAGTGTAGCCGCCGCCCTGTGCGGCAGACATTCCTTGTCCCGGTGTATTCGCTATCGGAGTGGCGCCGACAGTTCCCGCGCCTCCAGATCCCCCGCTGCCCGAAGTCCCAGTGGTTGCGCCGGAACTGCTGGAAGATCCCGTGCTCGTTGTTCCCTTGAGCGCTGCCAGTAGATCGTTAGCTGTTTTCAGTTGCGCGTTGGTATCACCAATTTCCTTTTGGATGGTCGCTACGAGGCTGGTCTGATTCTTGGCCTGCGCGTCTACCAACTGCTTATTCAGGTCTGCAAGGTGGTCATTCAGCCCGTTGATAGTGGACTGCTCACTCGCAATCGCGGCGGTGATCTGGGAAGCACTCAACTGCGAAGCATGGGAGAGCCCAGGAGCAATCTGCTCAAGTAGAGATTGGTCCGCGGAAATCTGGCCCTTGAGGATGTTGATCGCAGCGACGATATCGCCCGCTCGCTTCGTGTCTCCATTCGCAAGGGCGATGATCAACTGCTGGTTTAGATCGTCTTCCTGCGCCTGCAATCCCTCGATTGCGTGTTGCAGATTGCTGACCGCACTCCCCTGCTGGTCGCCTGTGGCCTTCGCGCCCGTGATTCCCTGATTGAGAAGGTCGTTCGCCGCTGCGGTGTTGATCTGAATCTGATTCAGTACACTATTCGCGGTGCTCAGGTCGCTGTTGGTTGTGCCGATCTGGGCATTCAGCGTATCGACGAGTTTTTTATTTCCATCAGCTTCCGCAACGATTAGCTGCTGCTTCAGGTCGTCGAGCTTCGCCTGCAGATTATCAACTGCCCGCTGTGCGTTCTCGGTGGCCGTCTTAATCTGATCGGCGCTCGCCTTCACCCCGCTTAGCCCGGTAACAATATCGGTATTGCCCGTCTGGGTGATGCCCTTCAACTGATCGAGCGTTTGGCTTGCGTTGGTGATCTGACCGTTTACCTTGCCGAGTTCCGTCTCAATGGACGCAACCAGCTTGTCATCGCCATACGCAATCGCGATGATCAGGTCCTGATTGAGTTGCGCCTGCTGCGCCTGAAGCCCCGAGAGCGTGTCCTGTTGCTTGCTGATGGCTGCGGCAATCTCGCCCTCGCTGGCGGATAGCCCATCCATTCCCTTGATGACGGCGGCTTCCTGCTTCGCGGAGGCATCGGTAAGCGCTGCATCGAGATCAGCAGTCGCCTTGGCAAGCGCGTCCGCATTGCCCGATACGATGGCGTCTGCCATCTCTTTCTGAGCAGCGGCCAACTTGTCGGTGTTTCCCGCTTCTGCGGCCTTCAGGTCGGCGGTCGCCTTCTCCAGATCGGCCATGTTGCCCGACAGGAGAGCCGCTTGCATCTCAGCCAATGCCGCGACCACTGCGGGCGATTGGGTCGCCTGCATGATGACAGCATGGAGATCGGCGGTGGCCTTGGTAATGGCCGCGATGTCGCCGGATTGAAGCGCTACACGCAGTGCTTCGAGATCTGCCTGTAGCTTGTCGAATCCGGCATTGTCGAGATTGCCGGGAGAACTGAGCAGCTTCATGCCAGCGTTGAACGTGTCGAAGCCGCTGACAATGGCCGGTGCGATTGCGCCTACATCGGTGCGGATACCATCGAGTATTCCCTGCGCGGTGCTGAGCGAACTGTTGACCGTGCCCAGTTGAGTCTGGAGCGCTGTAACGAGCGCCGTGTTCCCCTGAGACTGCGCAACGATGATGTCGTTCTGTAACTGTGCCTGTTGCGCTTTCAGACTGTCGATGCTGTTAGTCGCATGGCTGAGAGCGTCTACCATGTTCGCGGTGCTGGCCGCAACATGATCGCTTGCGACGGTAGACTGCTTGGTCGATCCGTCGATTGATGCGAGCGTATCCTGCTCAGTCTTGATGGCACCCGCAACAATCTGCAGGTCGGCAGAGAGCTTATTGCCAAGGTCGATGTTTCCCTTGGCAAAAGCCTGCACCATCTCATTGTTCAGTCCTGTCTGAAGATCGGTTAGCCTTTGGATCTGCGTATTGATCGCGCTGATCGCCTGCGCCGTGGTCATGCTGTCAGGCGCGGTACCGGGAGAGAAGCCTGGATTCTGCTGCGTCCCGAGTCCGGTATTCCCACCAGCCGAAAGGTCGATACCGAGCGATGCCGCAAGTTGTGAAACCTGCGATCCGCTCATTCCCGCGATCGGAAGATAGGATGTGATGTTGAGGCTCGAAGGGCCACTGAATAGATCCTTGAAAACTCCTGTAAGTAGCTTGCCCGCCTCAAACGCTGCGGTGAAGATTGCCACCAATCCACCGACACTTGATGCAAATGAAGTAAAGCTAGACGTGGCGCTATCAGCGGAACCAGCTAAGGAATCAATCCCGCCAGACAGCGCATTCGATCCATCGCCAAGATCGGAAAACTCTCCATCAGTAGCGTTGGCCCCGTCTCCTAAATCGGTGATGTCAACCTTGGCGGATTGCGCCGCCTTTCCGATAGACGATAGCGCGGCGCTGGCATGATCCGCGCCAGTTTTGGCGCTGCTGCCCAGATTGAGAAGTTCGTTTTCGAGCGGCTTGAGAAACTGCGTGATTAGGACATTGATTTCCCGCGTCTGGAACGCCTTCCAGATTCCGGCGAATACATCCGAGGCGTCCTTGCCCGAAACGATGATGTCCGCGAGTCCCTTGTTAATCGAGGAGAATGCATCCTGAATATTCTTGGTTGAAGAAACCGCCGACTCTCCCCATCCGATAGCTGAATCCCTCAACTGCTCCTGTTTGAGCCGGATGCTTTCGAGGGCGATTACCTGCGCACTTGCGGACTCTCCAGTCTGGATGGCGTCATTTATCTCCGCCTGAAGCATGTGCGCCTGAAGGTCAAGGATTTCTCCTATCGGAGCCTTCAGCGCGATCATCTTGTCGATTACCTTCTGCCATTCCACCTCAGCGGCTGGCAGATCGGTTTTCGCAAGCTTGTCGATTACAGTGCTGACCTTTCCCCACGCCTGCTCCAGTTCAGGTAGGGTGGTTGTGCCACTCTTGACGATGGTGTTGAGTGCGTCTTCGGCCTGCTTCTGTTTGATCGTCAGCCCGTCAACGGTGACTCCCAAACCTCCAAGTGCATTAGACAGATCGGTGAATGTGACGCCGTTGACATCCTTAAATTTCTGATCGAGTTCAGCAAGCCTCTGCTGCAGGGTCGCGGTGATCGGGATTACTTCGTTCTGCACCGCCTCCCTGTATTTATTCATCGCCTGCTGGAAGTGATCGCCCATCTTTTGGGTCTGATCGTCCAACTGCTTCTGAGCTTCCAGCCACTTCCCAATCAATCCAGCCGGATCAATCTTGTTGAACGCTGCTGGGACTTCATCGGCGGTCTTCTGCGCTGCGGTAACGAGATCCTTCAGTGCCCCGGTCATCTCGCCGACTTGCTGCGGGAACTTCGCCGCGAGCCCTGCGATCTGGCCAGATAGCTTATTCCATGCGTCCTCTTCGGCGAATTCTTTTACGGTGTCGCGTGCTTCCTTGAGCTTGACGATCCACTCTTGCAGACCCTCGATCATCGCGGGGTCTTTGAGCTTCAGCGCGGCGGTGCTGGCCGCATCAATTGCGGAATCGATATCTTTGAGTTGCTGAACTGCCGTCTTCCCGCCGTCCTGAAGGTCTTGCAGGTATTTGTCGTAGGAGTCGGAGACGTTTCCTAATACGCCGCTGATCTTCCCAAGTTCGGTATTGAGGTTGGCCAGTTCCTGTGCGTACTCTTTAGCCGCATCCTTCGACTCTTTGGTTGTGACCGTTAAATTAGAAAGCTCTCCTGATGTATCCTTGGCCGATTGCGAAGTCTTGTCCAGAGCGTCGGGCAAATCAACGCCCCATGCCTGCTTTCCAAAATCCACACCCGCTTTGATGTCGGTCTGGATCTTGGTGGACATGTCCGACATGTCGGTTTTGACCCGATCAACCGCAGCAGATACGGCACTCGCAGCACCCGAGAAATCCAACTTAGCGAGCGCGTTTCCGGATTCGGCCAATCCGGTATAAACGTCCTTCAGAATGCCGAGCCATCCACCGAATAGATCAATCAGAACCTTGAGCGATGTGGCACCCGCATCGACGCCAGTGACTAGCACCTTCAGCGCGTCCACGAGATACGGTAAAGCCACCTGTGCCAAAGGTCCCAGGGCATCGCCAAGCTTCGCCAGGGTAACGTAGAACTCGTTCATCGAGCGCTGAATGTCGCCCTTGATGTCGTCGTTCATCGCCTTGGCGGCACCGTCCAGTTCAGACAGTGCGCCCTTCAGCACGTCGGCGTGCTGAGTTTCATCCATGACCTTCCAGAGGTCTTTCCAATGGCCAGCCACCAGATCGGCATTGGCGCCCATGTCGATCATGGATTGCTTGATCTCATCGACGGTCAGCCCCATGGTTTTCAGCGAACGTGCCGAAATGTTGGAGCCTTCCTCTGCCATGGTTGCGAACTTCTGCGCCATGGAGTCAATAGATCCGCCCGTCAACTCGGAAGCGTTCCCGAGTTTCTGTAACGTGTCGATGGCGTCTTGCCCATGGACTCCGAGTACTTCCAAATGCTGAGCGGCAGTAACGAGCCCAGGGAATGAAAGCCCCTCATCCTGCGCGACGGCGAGCAGCCCGGCAATCTCCGTCTTTCCGTCCATCGCGCTCTTATTCAGGCGACCGATGGCATAGGCGGCATCATCCAACTTGTCGGATGCTTCGATAGCAGACTTGCCCAATTCCACGAGGGCTTCGATGCTGAGGGTGATTCCGCCGATAGCCAGCAGCGAAGTAACCATTGAGCCGATACCGCCGCTCGCTGTGGTCGCGCTCTCGCCAGCCTGTTGTGAAGCCTTCGCTACTTCCTGAATTTGCGGTGCCGCAGTAGATGCCGCATCGTTGGTTTGGCTGATCGCTGCTGACAATGGCGCGAGTTGGGTGGCCGCTGTAGAGCTATTCTCTCCAAGCTGCTGGATGGCCATGGCCAGAGCTTCGGATGTGCTCTGCGCCTGCCCTGATGACAGTAGTTCCGCGATCTTTGCCCCGAGATCATCAACCGCCTTTCCTGTGCTGGCGGCCTTATCCCCGACGTTTTCGATGGCATTGGACAGCGCGTCGGTATTCGGCGGCTGGAAACCATCCTGAATCGCAGACGCAAGTTTACTGGACTGCTGCTGCGCGTCTGAGATGGCATCGGAAAACTTCCGGTCAAGATCCGAAAAATCAGCCGTAATCGGTATGCTTATTCCAGGTATCGTTTCGTCTGCCATCTCACGCCTTCTTTCTCGGTAGCTCCTGCCCTTGGCCCTTCAGACTGGCAACCACCGATAGCTTTTGTTTGGGATTTTCTTTGTCTACCCGCTGCGATTCCACCCGCTGCTGGAACTCTTGCGGGGTCCACTTCTTAATCACGCCGGGTTCAGACTTCTTGCCAGGTGCGCCGAATTCCTGAGCGGTATAAGCCTTGCCGTTCTTGCGCGGCATCATGCCGTTGTGGAAGTCCGCACGCAGCACCGCGAGCATCGTGTATTGGTCCTGTCGATGCTCGCGCCACACTCGCAATTTTGCTGCATACTCCACATGATCGAGGTACCAAAACTCGGCATCTCGCAAGCCAAGACCCATGGGCGCTGCCGCAGTGGCAAACGCCCACATCCGCATCCAATACGCTGGGTCTAGTTGATCGGAGTCGGCACTTGAGCCGCTTCCGTCGTCGCTGGAGTCGGCGCGGCTTGAGTCTTTCGCTCCAGCGACCATTTTAGGATTGCAGTCCGCACCGCTGTGGCGATCTGAGTGAACACCTCGGTGGGGTAATTGTCGAGCGTTTCCGCCCACTGTTCGGCGGTTGGAGGCTCCAGTTTTGGCTTTGCGAGAGTGAAGTGATGCGCGGTGCACGCACGCCAGATGTCAATGATTCGGGAGAGGTTTTCGGGAGCGCCACCTTGGGTAAGGACTCCCAAGGCATCAGAGGGCGAGACGCCCGCTTTGCTGAGTTGGTAGTTGGCGGTCATTCCATACCGCACTTCGTAAGTAGTCCCGCCGACCGTGACCTTGGGCCATTCGTTCGGCGGGAGTGGGGTTTCATTGTCTGCCATGGATGAAACAATACCATGGCGCTTCGTTTGTTACTACGGCAGCGCTTGACCGGACGGCATAACCGTGGCATCCCACAGGTACGTGATGGCGCCGGAAATGCGGAATTCCGCGTCTGCCGAGTAGACGCCGGCAACGGGTTCCTTCAGGCTGAACTTCGACACGTAGGCGTTGAAGGTCATCTGCGGATCGGTGATAATGCCCGCGTCGTCAACGAAGGTGATCAGCCAGGATTTGAACGCGCGGCTTTGCTCCAATTCGGCAAGCGCCTGCGCGTTACCTGCAAGCGTCGGCTCGGTTGGCACGAACCAGACGGGGCAGGTGATCGTGCCCGGATCGATGAGGGTAGCCACGAAGTTACGGAACTTGTCTCCGTGCTTCGATACGTCTACCGTGGTGGTTGACTGGCCGGGGCCAGTGAAATCGCCAAGATTGGCGACGGCGTTATACAGATTCGGGCTTTCTGATGTCAACAGCATCAACACTAGATTTGATGCTGGTAATCCGGGCGGCACTACAGGCATTGTCGTTCTCCTTTAGGTGTTGTCGTTCCAAATTCGATATTCCAGACTGACGACCGGGGTGGGACGCTGCGTCTGGTAGTCCAGCCCCCCACGATCATTGAGCTTGATATTCGTTCCAGGCCAATTGCCAGCGGGCGAAGTAAAAGCCGAATTGCGGGCGAAGTCGGCACGCTCCAGCCATGCATCAATCGCAGCCGCCGCTTCCGCTGCCACCGATGGCCGCTTATCCAGCACGTCGATCTGCGTGCGGTCTTGCGTCAACTGCTTCCGCATCGGCACGCCGTGAACGTTATCCACGATCTGCGAAACTGTCAGCACGCGAGCGCATGTCTGTACGCCGATGATTCCGGCTGGAACCTGAATGTAGAACCAGCGAAACGTGGTCAATTCGTCGCCAAAGAAGGCGCGGAGTGTTGGCTCCTGGAAGGCCAGCAGGCGCATACGGGAGTAGAGGGTCATTGCGTGAACCTCCGAACGTAGACGCGCGTCATCTGCCCCTGAGAATCGCCCTCTGCTCCCATCACGTCGAAAATTACGCCGTCGATGGTGACGCGCCAGCCCTGCCGCCAGCCAGCCTCAACCGCATCATATCGGCGGTCCAACAGCACATGCTTCGGCGCATCGAGCATCAACTCTTCGAGCCCCTTGGTTTCTGTGGCTGAGATCCCCTCGCCCGTTCCAATCGGAGGCGCGGTGCAGGGAATCGCGATCAGTCCGGTCACATCTTCGTAAGTCCCAAACGGGAAGCCTTCATCGTCGAGCGTCCCGGCTGGTGCGCTATCGCTGGCACCCGTGGGCTTCTGGAAGGTTGCGAGGCTCACCAGCAGGCCCGTGGCGCGAACTGCTGGCATGACTCCGAGGATGGCCTGGTGAATGAAGTTCTGATTCAAAACTGTCCTCCACCCGCCGTCTGCCGCTGGTATTGATTCCAGAATCTTTGAGCAAATCCCCAGACGGTGGTGCACTGCTCGAAGATAATCATCGCGCCGGATTCGTTATCGGTAGTCCGATACTGCGCCGCCTGGTCGCGCAACGATACCGCCGCTTCCTTGGGAGACAGCGACACGTCGAGCAGCTTGGTGATGGCCGATAGCCGGGAAGCATTGGACGCCAGCGAATCAAGCGCCAGCGCCGCCACGCGGAGAGTGGAGACGGGAGAGTACGGCAGATCGCGGCCCGCTGAGCCGCTGAAGAACATGGACGACTGAAACGTGGCCTGCTGGATGTTGTAAAAGGCGTTGATTTCGGTATCGCTGAAAATGGCCGGCTGCGCGTCAGTGTTGATCGTGTCGCTGATCAACAAGCGCACGTTCGCCACCCGAGGATTGGTATCGAAGTCGTAGGTGAAATCTGTGATAGCAGCCATATTCAGTCAACAAAAAAGCCGGGAGCCTAAGCCCCCGGCCCGTTTCTTCCAGGGAGCAATCGCGTTACGACCCGGAAGCGTTGGACGCTACGGTCGAGCGCCCATCAATCTGCGTTCCACCCTGAACGCCGATGATTTGCAGGTCGTTGGTCAAGGTGTCGTACTGCCCCATCGTGACTTCCACGCCGCCGCCCAACCGCTGAATGTTCGGCACGCGCTGGTAAATCTGGGGAGTTTCAAAGCCGCGCAACTGGCCGAATTCCACAGCGGGACGGTTGACGCTGCCGGGATCGACAACGAGTGCCCAGCTATGCGGATGCGCCGTGGCTACGATGGACAGGTACGGATCGGCAATCGGCACAACTTTGGCCTTCATCCAGTTGTTGATGGTGAGCTGGTACGCCGGGAAGGTGGCCGAAGTCTGAGTACCGCCAGTGACGCTGATGTTGCTCGTTAGAGTGTTCATCAGGTTCTGGACAGTCACCCATTCGGTCAATGCGTGCACCAAGTAAATGGTCGCGTTGCCCATGACCATGATCGGATTGCCAGTGTCGTCCTTCATGTTCATCAGGACGGTAAAGGCATCCTGCAAGCCCTGCGCGTCGAGCGGCGGATTGTTGGTGCTGGCGCCGTTCGCCTGGTTGATGATGTTGCCGTAGCTGCCAGAGCCCGTGGTATATAGCGAAGCATTCGGACCGTTCGGATCAAAGAAGAACTGCGTGATCAGCTTGGCCGTTCCACGATTTCCTTCGATAGCGAGCCGCTTCGGAACGTCGCGGAAGATGCCGAGATCGTCATTGACGCCTGCCTGCCACGTGATCGAAGCCCCGGCCTTGTAAGCCTTCGGCTGATACGTGACGGCTGCGGTGGATGCGGTCTGCGCGTTGCTGCCGCCCTGCGGAACAGGTCCGGTTAGCGAAGTCATCGGAGCCGGCGCGCCGGAATCCACGGCAGTCCATGGCGTCACCATGCCGTCGTACAGGTACCGCTTGACTACGCGGAAGTCCATGCACGTGTGGCGCTTCACCAGCGGGTACGTTTCAATCGGCCAGTCGTTGTACCAGCCGTAATATTGGCGGTCGATAACGTCAACGAAGAGCGCCTGATAGTCCGTGGTGCTCATGGCTTCGCGCAATCCCTGCATCTTGAAGCTTTCGCCAAAGATGCCGGGGTACTGGCTCGCCAAGTGATGCACGTAGACTTCGTGGGTCGGTCGCATCGCCTGCTGAAGCAGGAACGGTTCGACCTTGCCGCCCAACACGTCGCTATAGAGGCGAGCGGCCTCGCGCACGCGGCGTGTGTTCTTTTTCGCGGCGATTGGCCGGAAGCCCGACGCAATCATTTCGTCGAAGGCGGAATCGGAGATCTGCTCTTGAGGTTGAAAGTTAGTAACAGGCATTAGCTTCCGCTCCCTGCGAGCTTCACACCCGCGTATGTATTGGTGGTCCCCGCAGTGATGGCCGTATTGTATTGCGGGTCCAGATAACCGAAAAGCGTTCCGGTCGAACTGTTCGCGTCGAGAGTCAACGCGGTGGTTACGTTGGTGGCGCTATCGAGCGTCCCCACCGCGTAAATCCGATCACCAGGCTTGATGCCAGCGGTCACAACGGGAGATTCCGAACTGCGGCCAATGACCGTCAGACCGTACGTGCCCGCCATGTAGAACGTCGTGCCGCCGAGATTGCTCTGGTAGTCATCGAGCGCCACGGCGGGTTCGTTGCCGATCAGCACCGGCATACCAGCCGTTACCGTCGTGGGGCAAAGCGCGAACCGGGGACTTGTGGGAGTGCCGAGATAAATCTGATTCTTCATTACGCGGCCCGTCCTTTCGCGGCGAATTCCGCGCCGCGCTTCGACATGCCGAGCGATTCGTAAATCTTCACCTCATCGGCAAACTCGCGGGACTCGCGAGCTTCGCGGGTGGCGATGTCTTCGGGCTTCGGCGGGGCAGCCGGAGCGCTGATACCCATTCCCTGGATGCGAGAACCGCCAGTGATAGCCGCTAGATATTCGCCTTCCGCCTTCGATTCGGCTACGACGCACTCGCGCAGTTTGTCGAGGTCGAGTTCGCCGGTTGCGGTGGTCGCCGGGTTCGCGATGGCCCGCTCGATGATGCGATTCTTTGCCACCTGAGGTAGCGTGATGGTTTCCAGCAGCCGGGTAGCTTCGCCTCGTGCATCGCCCTGAATGGCGCGAGCCTTAAACGGCGCTACGGCTGCCTCGATTAAACGTTGAGTCTCTTCAGCCGTCATTCCGGCCTCCTGTGTGTTGAGTGGTAAAAGTCCTGCCTCTTTGGCAGCTTCAGCAAGCGCGAGCCCGCCGCGCCCTGCCTTCGTAACGTAATCGACCGATTCGATATGGCTGAATTCCTTCAGGACAGGCTTTCCGCCGACAATGCGGTCGCCTTCCGTGAATCCGCCAGCGCGAATCGAAAGCCCGATGTGCGGTGCACGCTCTTCGACCTTCTGCGCGTAATCCGCCATCACCTTCGCCTCGGAATAGATTCCAGGACCTTTCGGTCCGTCGTCCATCCACTTGCCTTGGCTGGTGGTGATCGCCGCGAGATTGTCGAGATTGCCTTCCGGTCGCGCCGACTCTTCGGCCTTGGTCGGGTGATTCCAGAACATCAGCGTGCCAGGCTTGAACTTCGCCGCCTCACGCTTCAACACCTCTGCCGGATAGTGGGCAGTGCTGCCCGTTCCGGGGCTAATCATCAGAATCGGGTAGTTGGTGCGAGCTTCGAGAAGCGGGATTTCCTGAAGGAAACCTCCCGCAGATTCGACCAGCTTGAGTTCGGTGGAGACTGCCGGCCGCGCTGCCTCTTCCATTCCGCCACCGCACGAAGCGCCCAACACCATCGAGGCGTCGTGAATCGCTTGCAGGTGGCCCATGTCCGAGGCTGAATGACGCGCGCCCGCTTCCAGAAACGCTTTCCATGGCCCGTCTTCCGTCTCGGCGGCCAGCGCTGCTTCCAGCTTTTCCTTGAACTTTTCGGGTGATTTGGTGACGGCTTCCTGGAGTTTCAGCGCCAGCGCCATATAGCCGTTCTTGAGAACCATACAGCGCGGATGGTACGCGACCGTGCATATGCCCCACAACATATGGGCTAATTTGTACAGTAGACTAGCCGATATGGCTACATGTGATTGGAAAGGCGGATGCGACTCCGAAGCCGCCTCAGAACACCACTGGTGCAAGACGCACAAGGCGGAATATCAGCGCACGTGGCGGCAGACGCAGGAAGAGATGCTTCAGTCGAGGGCATTCGCGCGGGGAGTAGCGGCTTTCCGCCAGGATGTGTGCGGGACGCTGATGCGAATGCCAATGGCTCAGTTCAGCGGCCAGGCGGTGGCGAAGTGGATATGGGATCGCCCGCTACCGACTTTTGAGAACAACTGTAAAGACTCCTGAACCCCTCAAATCCATAAATATCGGCATATTCGTCCCACGCCTGCGCAGACGTGCCTACCATGCTGCGCTCGTCTGGTGGCTGGTAATACTTATGCATCGACCATTTGAATCTTTTCCAGAACCGCTCATTGATTCGGGTGGCCTCTTCTTTTTCCTCTAGCCGGCACTCTTCGGCTAGCCGATCAATGCAGACCTTCGGAATCCTGCGCATGGCACCCTCACTTTGGCGTGTAATCGCAAATTAAAGCACCAGCAGCATCCGCCATCAGCGTCCCAGCATTTGGCGTAACGGTGGTCCCATCGTAAACGTAATCTGTTCCCTGATACTGCCTGATCCCATTGACATAACAAGCGATTGCAGATGCGGAAATCTTGAATGTCCCGCCTAATCCTTGCGTCGGTCGGAATCCCACCACGGGCGAAGTCGGCACGGGCAGTACTTCGATTGCTGACACCACAGCGTTGCGGACGATGGTGGTGAATGCGATTGATATCCCATTGCCCGCAGCCGTCGCCGGGAATGTCTTCACGACCTCCACATTTATGCCCGCTACCGCGAACAAATCCAGCGATGGAATGACGCTCGACCCGTTGATTGCCACCGAGAATGAGCGCTGTCCCGCCGCTGTGATCGCGCTGCTGTTTTCCACGAAGTGCAGCACCACCGTGTAGGAGCCATCGGACACCGGGAAACGATAGGAGAAATTGCCCGCTCGCGAAGTTTTCAGGTAATCAGGGAGTCCCGCGGGAACGGCGACCGTTGCCGTGTATGCCGCGCCACCCGTGAAATATTGATCTGCCCCGTATGCACCAGACACGCCGCCGCCAGCATTGACGCGGATCTGTGCTGCCAGCAGCGGCGCGGCGATTAGGAATAGCAATAATTGTCTCATGACCTATTGGCCTTTGAATGAAGCCGTTAGTCCGATCAAGTCTCCCGCAGTGCTGAAGGTGGCGGTGGGAGTGATCGAGGTACCAGATGCCTGGACGAGATAAGCGAAAGCCCCCTCGTAATTGACGCCTCCTGAAAAATCAGCCTGATCGAGAATCGTGAACCCCGGAGTGACGCCAGTCCACGTACCGCTCGTCGTGTTGCTGCTGAGGACCACCAGGATAATGTGCTGGCCGCTTCCAGGATCGTAAGGCCCCGCCCCTGCGGTCGGCGACACCGTAGTGATTCCTGAACTGCTTCCAGCCGTGGCCCCAGGATCGAGGTTGCCAGTCGTAAGCGTGTTGGAGAAGCACGCCGCGCCCCATGCATTAAACTCGCCACCAGGCCCTGTGAATGTGTGTCCCGATCCTACGGCAAAAGCTCCAGTAGAAGCGTTGGCATACCACAAGCTTGTTCTGCCGCTATCCCAGAATGCAAGAACGTACGTGTTGCTCTTGCTGTCTGTCGGAGCGCTCCCACCGCCAGATCCTGCCCCACTTTTCCAGACAAAACATTCCGTTGATCCCGTGGAAACGATTGCCGATGAAGTACCACCACCAGCAGGACCGAGGATATGAGAGATCAGCGTGATTGTGCCGCCGCCACCGCCTCCCGAAACAGGTAGCCCAGGACCGGGGAATGGCATCACCTGCGCGCCGGCAGAGAATGCAGCTAGGAGTAGAAGTGCGAGTTTCATCGAACTATCGTCCAGTTGAGAGTGGCCGCACCGGGAGTGATGCTGCTGCCCGTTCCATTGCAGACCGCGAAGTTCACGGCATCCGCACTGATCCACGGGTAGATTTTCAGCCCATCTGCGGAGCCAGCCCCATATCCCGTAACACCGCTGATATTGGCGTTCGGTGTCCAAGTCATCGAATCAGTCGAGAGTGCGCCAGTCGCTGTTACCGTCACAGTGGAGGCGCAGGCATTGGCCGTGATTGCTGAAGTGCCAAGCGTGGCAGTGCCGCTCCACTTGCGCACCATCGTGTACGGGTTTCCGCTGGAATCCAGACAGATTTGCGTGTTCGCCGTAGAATCGAAATAGCAGGTTACATTGCCGGATGCCGGCGTGGATGGCACCGTGCCCGTTGCTCCCGTGACGACGTACGGCCCGCTTCCTGTGACCGACAGGACCTTTTTCCAGGTGTTCGTGGCACTGCACCACCATTGTTCCTGCGTGTCCGTATCCACGTAGGTTGCCAAATTCGAGCTTGACGGCGCGGTGCAGTTTGCCGATGGGTTGCCGGTGCCTGTGGTCACGGTAACAACGCCTGATCCGCCACCGCCGCCATACCGCGTCCACTGGCTGCTCACGCAGGTGAACATCCAGCCGCTACTGTCGAGATATCCTATCCGCCGAGATCCCGTGCAAGAGCCGCCTTCGCCGCCAGGCGGGTTGCCTCGCAACATCGCAGACGGCGGATTTACTGGCTGGGCATTGATCGGTTGCGCGAATATCACAACCGCAAATAGGAACAGCGCGATCAGATAGCGCATAGCAGCACCGCGTTTGCCGAGGTCGTCAGAAAAAAGTAGATCGACTCCAAATCGTAGAAGTCGAATCCCAAAGCTATCGGCGGCTGAAAGTTGGCCACTGTCGTCCCGATTGGGTAGCCGTGAGTAGCATCGACAGTTGATCCACCCAATGTGAAAGCCGCCCCGTCAACGTTCAGAACCTGAAACCATTTGCATTTTTTCGGAACGCCGGTCGCGCCATCCGCAAGCGCGAGAGCGGCGCCCGTGCCTACGATGTTGAAACTGAGCAGTTGCATGGGCGGATGATAACATACACATCATGCCGACGATTCGAGCAACCGCAACCGCCACGCCGCGAGGTTCAGCCGGCCAGTTCATCGCCGCCCGTATCGCTCCAGCAGTCCGCGCGGCGGTCGAAGCATCGGGGAAAGCTGTCTTGGAAGAGGCAAAACGCATTGTCCCAGTTGACACCGGGGAATTGCGCGATAGCGGCTATACTACTGTCCGCGAGACGGATAAAACGATCGTAGCCGATGTGGGATTTTCCGCAAACCACGCGGCATATGTCGAGTACGGGACGGGACGCGCAGGAGCCGCATCGGCTGGTGCCGGCGATGGACCCTACAGCCCCACATGGCCGGGAATGCCCGCTCAACCTTACCTGCGACCCGCTCTTGACACCACCCGCGAAACAATCCGCGAACTGTTCGCATCACAGATTGCGCTTGCGATGCGGAAGTAGCGTAACCACAGGCCGCGCTCGCCAGAAGCGAATGCCGTGCTCACTGGAAGGCTTCCATTCCAGCCCGCACTTTGGGCAAGTCCACGACTCCGCATCATCCAACTGGCCTTTGCGCATGGCTTCTGCGATTCGCCTGCAGCAGCCCACGGCATCTTCAGCATCGTATGCCTGCATCATCATACGTACACTCGCACCCTGCGCTCCTTGAATTCCAATTCGCACTGGCAATTTGGATGTGCGGGCGGCGCGTCGATGGGGTTGCCTTCCGAGTCGATGAAGGTTTCATCATCACCAATCCATCCGGCATCGGCGTTCTCTTCGCACTCCTCACAATTGCCGCTCTTGCCACCGCCATCGAGAATCCAGCGCTTCTGATTTACCGTGTCGTAATAGTACGTGCGCGAATTGCCCTTGGCCGCTTCAACGAGCGCCAGCAGCGCGCCGATGATTCTATTTGGAGCTACCATGATGGCTTATCGCTTGCTGCGCTGCCCATTTCAATTCTCTGGCAGTCTTTTCATATCCATGGAATTCTAAAAGATCTGCACAAGACAATGCCTTCATGATTAAATGCCTTACCGCATCGTCATCGTAATCCCATATATTTACAGGACACACCCTACCATCCCTTAGATCAAATTTCTGCATCGGATGTCTCCGCGATAGCCACCACTGTTTCTTTAGGAGCAATCGCTTGGTATGGCTCCATATATCTTTAGTGTTTCGAGTGTCTGTCATTCGGTTTGCGCCGTCGCCTCATGCACCCGCCTCAAAGCCTCTGCAATCCTGCGCGTCGGTCTACCTGCGATGTCTCGCGCCGATTCCTTGGCCACTGGATGCGGGGATTCTTCGCCAGTCTTCGGATCAATCAGAGGCTCACCACCGGGTAGCTTCTGTGTGGGCATAATCGGCGCGGCAATCTCCTGCTCGGATCGGTCGATCTTGTATTTCCCCTCGGGGAACATCTTCTCGGATAGCTCCTGTCCGTCTTCGATGCCCAACAAGTCGAAGAGCTTGATCACGCCAGCCTTCAGGTCAATGCCTACCGCTTGGCCGCCCTTGTTATTAAGCGTGATGGCTTCGACCGTCGCCGCCACTAAAGCCTGCAAGTCGCCCTCGCGAATCGCAGGGAAGTTTACCTGAATTTCAATCTCTTCGTCGCTTGGCTCCATCGCTTCGTAGACGACTTCGCCGCGTGGCCCTCGCTTGCGCCTGCATTCGCGGATCTCCGTCCACCCGCTTCGCATCGACTCTCGCAGTCTGCCGCTGGGTGCCCCGGCTGAAACCTCCAGCACGTATTTCGCGATCACAACCAGATCCTCGCGCCACGCTTCCTGCTTCTCCAGGAAAATCGTTTCGGTCGGTCGGTCAAGGCTGGTAGCCGTCGCCAGATTGCCCGTGCTCACATCCGCAAGGAACGTTTCAGGTACGCCCGCCACCATCGCGCACATGAGTTTGTATTGCCGCACGTCGTCAGGATTGCCGCCAGCACCCGTCATATTGAAGGCTTCCACCTGCGTGCCTGGTCCGGTCACAACCGAAGCTCCGCTTACCGCTGGCGGGTTGGTATCCCAGATCGGCGTCTGCGGCCCCACGGTGGTCTGCATCTGTTGTTTGATGCCCTCGATAGCCTGCTGCCCGCCCTTTGTCGTCCACTTCAGCCCGATCTGCATCAAGGTTTGCTTGAGACTCGCACACGCCGTCAGGATGTGTTTCGCCTCCTTCGCCCAATCAATCATGGGATAGTTGCGTGGGCACCCGAAAAGCCACTTGCCGACGTATCCGCACTTGCGATGGTAGACGGGATAATCCCACATCACAGGTGACTTGTTGAATTCCGCAGGCTTCTCTGGCGGGTCGAATCCGATCGCTGGATACCAGCACGATTGCGTGGTTTCTCCCACTTCGCCGCGCTGTGGATCGAATGTCTTCTGAGTCCAGATGCGCTGGTAATACCACGGAGTATCCGAATCCTCCGGGTCGGTCACGATCTGTTGAATCTCGGTCGCGTCAATCCGCCGCGCATCTACCAGCCCCTTGTTTTCGCGGTCAGAGAAAAAGCACCAGAACAAATTTCCGTCGTAGTCCTTCGCCTTCTCCGATTCCACCAGCGCAATCTGCCCGAAGACTTTCTTGTTGCGCTCGAAGAAATCCTTCAGCACCTCATTGGCGGTTTCGTCTGAGGTCGTAACTTCCACACCGCGAGCGAACACGTAAGCCGCGCACACGTCGATCAGCCGCCGCACGATGGGGTTCTTGATGTAGTAGAGACGGCAGATCAGGATAATCTGCTGAATACCCCAGCGCGAGAACTCCAGCCACGACAGCGCCGTCTCCCTGCGCCAGCCGATATTGGCCAGCATCAGGTTGATGTCGCCCGTTGCGCCGATCGCGCCGTCGATCGACTCGCGCACTTTGAAGTGTTCACGCGCGTCCTGAATGATGGCCTCGGTTGTCGCCAGCGCAGCAGGCCCCGCACTCCACGGCCCCGCGCCGGCCATCTGTTTTGCTTCGGCGAGCTCGCCCACCATCGACACGTAGCTGTCCATGGCATCGCGCATCTGCTCCTGTTGCAGCAGTGCGACTAGCTGTTCTTGCAGCCACTGATTCTGGCGGCGCAGATCGGGATCGGGGTCAGTTTTCGGCTTGAGATGCCGGTAGGCTTTGAGCAGTAGGCCGCGAAGGCGTTGGCGCATGGCGGTAGTTTACCACCGCGCCGTTTATTTGATTGGGCCACCAAAGACTTGCAGCCCAACAATGAGCAGCAGCACGTAAAACAGGAAGTGGCGAAAGCCGCGCGGGTATGGGTATGGCTGACCGGGAGTGTATTCAGCCCAGAATCCGAACAGTAACGAGATCACGTAGATTATCCAGAACCACACTGATAGAGCCATGGCCCTAAGTCTACGCTAATACTCCGTAGTCCGTCAGTCCCGCTTCAATCCCAGGATTCTCCCGCATGATCCGCAGCGCTTCCGCCTTCTGCCACGGCTCCGCATCGACATTCAGGTATTGCAGCAACGATTCGTAACCCGCCCACCATTCAGCAGGCGTAGGAGCCATCCGGTCAACTGCATTCACGGTCGGGTCGTACATTACGTTCAACTGTGCAGGCGTCCGCTTATTCGGCCACCGCAGCCGTTCAATCAGCTTGTACAGAAACTGCTTCCACCGCAATCGCTGATAACTGACCATCTGGCAGTGCATGATGCCACCAGTTCGCGCCATCCCCATCGGCATATAGCCTACGAACGGTCGCCCCATCGGGTGCCTGTGGTGATGATCGTAGCCATTCTGCGCGCGCCAGAAGTATTCCGCCATGTCGGGGAAGGCCACCGAAGCGTTCTGCTGCCCCCACAAGCCAGTTGTATGCACTTGGTTGATGCTGCCCCGCAGTTGGAGCCATGGGAGTTGTAGAACCTGCCCGTGCGGTGTGCGTTCGACCATCGCGCGGATGATCGGAAGAAAGTTCGCCGTCAGGATTTCGTCGGCATCCACAATTACAACGTGCGAGGCATCAAGGAAGCGGGCGGCATCCAACAGCTTTTGCCTCTGGGACATCTCGCGCCAAGTGGGATCGTTGTCTTCCATGACCGTCACTCTCCCCGGCCCGTATTCGATCACCAGCGCGTCTAGGATGGCTCCGGTATTGTCGGTGCTGGCGTGGCTCAGCACGACAACCGAATCCACCCATCGCATCAGCGCTCGCAGGCTGCAGCCGAGAATCCATCCCTCGTTACGAACTGGGAGAATGGCGACGATGCGGCTCATCGGTTCGCCTCGTAAACCGATTCAACAATCCGCAGCGCCGCCTGAGCCTCGCGAATCCCCGGCACTGAAGTGCGCTTCAGCCGGATATCCTCGCAGAACTCCAGCCATTCGCGCTCCCAGGAATCATCCGCCATCGGGTATTCCCACTTCGTAGTGGCGGGCGGTCCCATCTCGGGAGACATCGCATACAGCGTGCAGGATTCCACGCCGTAGCTTCCGCCGAGTCCGTTGATTTCGAGCTTTCCGCGCTCACCGAATATCTCGAAACTGAATAGGTTTTTCCATTCGGTGTTGGAAACGTGGAGTTGTGCAACGGCCGCTGGCTCTTCGGTGGCCAATACCAAAAAGGCGTTATCTTCAACTTCGCAATCCCAAAACGCCCGCAACCCCGTCCCGTGAGCAATCCTTACCGATCCCATGAACCATCCACACAGGTCGATCATATGCACGCCCATGTCGATCAGCACGCCGCCTCCTGAAATCTTGGGATCGGCCCGCCATTCCTTCTCATAGCCCAATCGCCCGCCGTGGCCGTATCGCCCGCGGATGTACATCAGATCGCCGATAGCGCCCGCGTCGAACAGTTCGCGAGCCTTCTGGATGGTGCGGTGGTAGCGGTGATTGAAGCCGACACGCACGCAAGCACCGCGTGGCGTGGCCGAATCCATGATGGAGTCGAGGCGCTTTGCGCAATGCGCGGCAGGCTTCTCTATCAACACGTGCTTGCCGAAAGCCGCAGCGGCACCAGCAATTTCTGGCGCGACATCCGGCGTTGTGGCGATGATGACGGCATCAACATCTTGGCGAGCAATAATCGGCCTCCAGTCGATATCGGCCTGGAATGCTCCGACTTCATATGCCTTGTAGATATTTGTGTCGCAAGCCCATACCAAGTGATCTTCCGCCCGCAGCGCTTTTGCCCGCCGCTGTCCGATCTTGCCGCAGCCGATGATGGCAACGTTCATACAAGCCTCCGAAGCGTGAGCAGTTCAGGAGACTCCACCAATCTGCGCTTAAGTGCTTCGCCATCTTCCCAGTGATCCCACTTCGCACTGATCAGCCGCCCCGTAATCGGCCTGCTATCGTCGCTGGCGAGCCACGCAACAAGCTCAGCCGCCCGGTCTGGTGGGTCACCATCGGGACTGCCCATGCGCGTATTCAACAGCCCCGGAGCCACGCAGTTGACGCGGATGCCGTACCGCTCGACTTCAGCCGCGAGCGTCTCGCTGAATCGCACCAGCCCGCATTTTGCCGTGGCATAGGCGCTGTAGTTGGGACGCGGCGATGTGGCCCCACCGCCGCTGATGTTGATGATGGAGCCTGCTGTTTTGGTCTCTTCCATCCATGCCGATACGAGCTTACAGAGTTCAACGGGAGCGAAGAGATTAACCTTCAGGCATCGCTTCCAATCGTCAATGTCGCACTCGGCCATAGGGCCAACTGGGCCGGTAATCGCCGCATTATTGATTAGGATATCGACAGAGTCCCAAGTCTCTCTGGCGTATTGCATTACGAATTCTGGAGACTGGAAGTTGGCCAAATCTGCCTTTACGTGGAACGCCATTACTTCAGCGATTCCGTCCCGATTGACCGACATCACCTTGCATCCCTCGCGCACCAACACTTCCGCGATCTTCGCGCCCAGCCCGCGCGAGGCTCCCGTTACGATGGCCCGCTTGCCCTTGAGCTTCATGTCTTGACTCCAAATCGAGGCTTCATCCAGTCTGATAACGGGAACCTATCGCTCGGAACATAATCGCTCGCCACGACGTTGCAGAATCGCCAGTCCGTTGCCTCGGGCCAATCTTTCAGAACGTAGCGCTTTGCCGCGTCTTCGTCCTTGGCGCTTACGACCGCGCAAAGGCTCGACTCGCCTTCCCCGCGCTCTCCGCTTCTCCACCATCCCAAAATGTGGTTATTCGGGGGGAAAGTCAGCGGCCTGTAATCTTCTCCCGGCTGCCACCACGAAATCCAAAATCTGATCAATTTACCCTCCGTAAAATCAGGTTTTCCTGATTCTGCTCCACGATCACGTACCCCAGAGGCCGCGCCACCTGCATGATCTCGACTGCCCGCCCGTTGTACTCTACGCAGATCACCTTGGGGCGATGGTCCGTCCGCATCAGCGCAATGCAGATTTCTGTGGAACTGCCCTCGGTGTCGATGGACGCGAAGTCTATCGCCTTATCCCCGAAGAACTGCGAGAGCAGCGCTCCAATGCTGATCGTTGGCACCCACAGGTGGCCGTAGAATCCGCCGTGATAGCCCGGTCGCAGATCCTTCCAGCCGGCAACCTGCGCCTCGCTATCCGTTGACAGCGCATCCTCGGTCACATGGAAGCGCGTCACGTGCCCCGGCTCAGCAGTGACAGCCGCGGCGATGATCTTCACCCGCTCGTTGTAACCGTGCGCTTTGATCTGGCGGTCCACTGCGAGGGGCGAGAACTCCACCAGAGTGGCGTCCCATCCGCGATCAATGAACAGTTTCGAGTTGGAGAACTCTTCGGGAAACCATGCGCCGATTTCCAGTAGCGTCCCCTTGTAGTCAGGCGGGAAGCACGCCGCGATGATCGAATCCTCGCCGTTCTGAGAATGGCTCATTTCTGTGCCTCAAGCCTTTCCTTAATCGCGAAATACTGCTCGCGGTTGCACAGCAGCAATCCGCCGACGTATTTGTTTTCTAGGCCAATCGCCGCCACCACGTCACCGCCGACGCCTATCGTCACCTGCGTTCCGGCCTTCACCTTGCGTAGATTGGTCACGTTCTCAAGCGGAGCAATCTGGATATCCAGATTCTCAGCAGCCATCACTTTGCAAATGTCGAAATGTCCCACCTTGCTCATTCGCATCTCTCCCAGTAATCCTGCATGTCCACCATCAGCGCTTTATGCGGCGCGAAATCCATCTTCGGGTCCGGCACATGATCTGGCGGCATCCAGCCTTCATACCCGCGCCAGCAGCAAGCTACCCCGTTCGGCGTCCAGTACATCCGACAGCGCCAGCCCTGATCCATCAGGTACCGCACGCCGTCGCGTACCGCAGTGCCAAGCGTGTCGTGGAACATGATGATGCATTCGGGCTTCGCGTGTGCCAGTGCGCCCTTCGCATCGTTCAGCGGCTCGGGGCTGTCGTGGTTGCCGTCGATAACGAAGCCTTCGAATCCGCCATAGATGTTCGCCGCGTTGCTGTTCCAGAACCTACTCGCGGTCAATTCGTAAGGCCAGATGAATCTATCCCAGTGGTTAGTGTTCTCGCAGAAGCGATCCCAGAACGCCTCAACTTCCAACTCTGGATCAACCGCCAGTACGCGATAATATTCATTGGGGTGAGCTGAAGCGATAGTAGCCGCCGTCCATCCGAGACGCGCGCCGATGTCAACCCATGTGCCAGAGGGTACGGATTTGGCCACGTTGTACAGTATCGCCGACTCATCCATCGTCCAATAGGTACAGCGCGGGTCGAAGTCTGGATCGCTCGGCGCATCGTAGCCGCAGTGCTGCATCGGCGGATCGAGCAGTTTGAAGTAGGGGCGCAGGTCAGGGGCGCGGAGGTTGCTTTGGTAGATTGCCATTAGACGTTCCTGTATCGCGAGCCGCTATCGTTGCGCGGCCCCGCACCATAACGCTGCTCGAAGACTTGGGGATAGAAGTTGTCTGTCCCGAATTTGGCGAGTTCATCGTTGCCAAATTCACACGCCTCTCTGTAAAGCTTGAAATTATATTTATGTGCCAGCAGCGTCATGATCGCCTGCTCTGTGCGGTGCTCGTGGAATCCGGTAAGCTCTCTTGCTATTTTGCTAGGCGCGAATGTCGTTGCGAGAGGATTAAGACAGTATGTCTGCCATTCCATCAAGAATTGCTTCACGTGGTACGGTCCCTTCTGGAACAGCATGAATCGCGCGACTCCCGCTTGACTACGCAACTCCACTGCACGCCTTCCCGGATAGTTCTCGCCAGCAGCCATTACCGCCCAACAGTCCCATTTGCAGAACTGCAGGTTGTCGCATCCCTGCGCCGCGAATAGCATCTGCCCGCCATCAGCAACGCAGCGGTCGAACAGTGGCGTCATGTCCGCTATCGGGTGCGTGTCGCCGTCAATGAACATCACCACATCACGATCAGCCGCGAAGCGTTCCAGCGCGTCCATGATGATCAGAGGCTTCCATGCGAACCAGCACAGCCCGCGCACGCCAGGCAGTTCGAACAGCCAGCGATTCAGCTCGTAGAACGGATGCGCCCGAAGCCAAACGTCATCATAGACGTAGCAGGCATCCGCGCCGAAGCGCTTGTGATCTTCGACGGTGGCGCCGACCGTGGCTTCGTAGGCTGAGCCGCCGAAGGTTATGAGGATTTTGCGCATTGAGCTTCCAGTTCCTTAACCCGCTGCTGCAAGTTGAAAATCACCTGCAGGTTGGCATAGTGCTTATCGCGCCAGTACTTCACAAGCTCGCGCTCTTGGTCGAAGTTCGCCTGCTCGACTGGGGTCACAGCGGCTCCGATCCGGGGAATCCAGCAGCCTTGAGCGCCTCGAATACTGGCTTCATCTTCACGTAGTCGGCATCGAAGTGCTTCTGATGGGGAGCCCATTGGCCGCCTTTTCTGCGCGAGTGGTTATGGTAATGAATTAAGTCACGACGTTGCCAGAAGCACCCATACTTGATCGCAACGTTTTGTAGGGTTTCGTCAGCCCAGTTATGCCAGAATAGCTCGCACAGCGGCCCTTTCCCCTGGTTGATGCGCAGGCAGAATTCCCGCCCCATCCATGGACTGCCGCAGATGCGGTCGATCATGGCCGGCGCTTCTGGCCACTTCGCGCGGGCGTAGGCATCATCGCCCCAGCGATCGCCAGTCGGTTGCATCACGCCGAAGGTAGAGTAGTAATTCCGAGCGCTTGGCTGTTGCCCGGTCAAGTCCGTAAACTCGCCACTGCGAGCGTTGACCATCGCGCATATCACATTCTCCATCCGAAACCGCCCTTGCTGCTCTCCGAAATACCTTCCGCATTGATACTCAATCTCCCCTGCCGTGTGTCTCATATCCGGGTGCGTATCATCGCCCGCCGCCACAATCCAGTTGCACTCCAGATCATCCGCCAGGACGCCCTTGGCAAGGTAGTTCACCGCTTCCGGGTAGCCCCTGTACGGGCGCTCCATCATGATGTGCGCGTACTGCGAGTCGTAAATGTGGCCGGGGTCGCGCTGAATGCACAACTTGTAGCCTTGCTGGTGCCAGAGCCTGAAGCATTCATCGGCCTGCTCGGGAGGCAGAGCACTCGGCAGAACTAACCATACCGACATCAGATCATCTCCATGTGAGTTCGGCAGTACGCATCCCATTCGGGCGTGCGCTTGAAATTCCCGTTACGCTTGGTGAAGTCGTACGCCCCGCTGGTGTTGCCACCGTGGACGCCGAAGATGACGCGCGGCACTTCCCAGTCGATGCGATCACCTTGCTCAATTACCATGCTGTCCACCCCCACCGTCTTGCACCGCTTGGTAAAGCGCTCATCTTCGCCGTGGCTGACATGCTGGAACGTGTTCCGCTCCCACGTCTTCCGCCAGTACATCAGCGAGGCACCCAAAGCGTACAGAGGATTTGGGAATTGGTACAGCCACGCTTCGCCATCCTTGCGAGTATCCCAGAACAGCGCACAGTTGTAGCCCACGGCATCGGCGCCGCTCGCCTCCAGCAGCGCAACCTGTTCGGCAATGCGGTTAGGGTGGCTCCAGTCGTCCGAGTCCCAATGCGCGAAGATATCCGTCGATCCGATCGGCCACGTGGTGACGTACTCGTTGGCGTAGTTGCGCAGTTCCCCGATGGTCATGCCGGATTCCTTGGCCTTCCAGTGGACCTCATTCTCGCGCCAGGCGATGTGTTCACCCCAAGCAGTATCGCCCGTGTCGAGCACCAGCAGGCCCTTGTTTTCGTAGGTCTGCGAGCGAAATGATTCGATCGCCCTGCGGTTCATGCCGCCGCGATCTCTGGTGAGCATGATGCAGGCTACTGACAGGCTCATTCGCTCCACGCAGTTCTGGCCAACAGCACCACAGCAATCAGCAGCATTACCGCCATGTAGGGAATCATTTGCGCCTCGCTTGGCAGCGCGGGCATTTCGCCGCCCCGCCTTTCTTACGTGTCGGCCATTCGTGCTTGCAGTTTGCACATTTGGCGATTTCGACTTTCGACATGCACATGATACTACCGTAAGGTGGTATCGAATTGCAAGCGGTATGATATGCTCTCCGCATGACCGACGCCGTAACCATCGCTATCATCTCTGCCGTTGGATCGTTCGCCGCTGCTGCGCTCAGCCTCGCAAACAACATCGTCGGTCGCCGCAATACGCGCAATATCGCCACGCTGGAGAAGAATACCAACAGCATCAAGGATGCGCTCGTCAAGGTGACAGCGGAATCGGAATATGCCAAGGGGCTGAAAGCTGGCGAGGATAGCAAGTCTACACCGGGCTAATCTCGTATCCCTGCCCGTAGTACTGCACCACGCTTTGCGCTTCGCAGTCGATGACAAGCTCGGTGATCGCCCACACCAGAGCGTCCATGCGGTCCGGCGACTTCATGCTTGCCCCCGGAACGTAACTGCACATCTGCTTTTCCAACTCCGCGAAGTATCCGATATGATGCACCCGGCCCTGTTCGTATAGCGCTGCCACGGGTTCAGCACGCACCGCCTTACCGCGAGACGCACGCACCGCACGAAACGGGATGTTCGGATCGACGGCACGCATGTTGCCCGCTACCAAGTCGCCGCCGTTATTGACTTCGGCCACGATGCGGTCTGCCTTCCACTTGCGGAATCCGTCGATGGCGATCTTCGCCCAGCCGAGCGGCGATTCCTTGCAGCTCAGATCGTCCATGACGATGACGTGCCCGCTGATGGTGAGGCCCGCAACCACGATGCCGGTTTCATCGCTTTCCTCTCCCGACGTGACCGCAGGATCAATTGCGACCACTATCCGGTTGATGACGTTGAAACGCACGTCGATCAGTTTCACTCGTAGCCTGTCAATCGTTGCCATGTTCCACAGCGCGCCTGGAATATCCTCAAGCACTTCGGCCAAAAGCTCTTGGCGCCCTAATCGCGTGCCTTCGTATTTCTTGATGACGGTCTGAAAGAACTGCGGCGATAGGTTCCTGCGGTTATCGTACGTACTGCCGCGCGTCACTATGCAGGCAGGATCGTTCATGATGGACCGAAGCAGTTCTGTTGGCTTCGGTGTGGTGGTGATGACGCTGCGCAGTTCGTCGCCGATGCGGAATCCGAACATCAGGTTGTCCCATGCCTCTTGGCCGAATCGCCACGTCGCAAGCTCGTCCGCCCAGAAGCGACAGCACTGCGGCCCGCGCAATCGTTCTGGCTCATCGGCAGAGAAGCAATAAGCGATGTTGCCATTCGGCCACGTGATCAGATGGCCCTTGGATGGTTCGTAATGCGGTTGCTGTCCGGGTGGATAGCAAGAGAGCAGGCCACCGTTCGGGCCTTCGATCATGACCTTACGGATGTCGGCTGCGGTGGGAGCGATTAGATGGATTGGTCCAGGCAGTGGCTTCTCTGCCCATTCGCGAACGGTTTCAGCCCCGACACGGGTCTTACCGAAACCACGGCCAGCGAGCAATAGCCAGTGCGTCCAATTGCCCGCAGGTTGTACCTGATTCCAGCGTGCCCAGAACCCGCGCCAGTCGTAGATTACCTGCCACGCCTGCTCATTGTTGAGGCTCCGAATCGCTGCTTCCCGTTCCGCTTCGGGCAGCGAGGCTAGCAATTCTGCTGGTGAGAGCTTCTGTACCGCTAGTGTTGACATTCATCGAACCTGCGTGTTCGGTTACCTGCGTTTCCTTCCAGCCAGCACGACACTTCATCCAGAAGCATACCGCCCATGCCTCGCCCTCGGTTGCCTTCTGGAATGCTACCTGACCGATGCGGGCATTTGCCATATCCATGGCGGTGTCAAGCTCACGGCGAAAGTGGATGCGCAACGTCTCCGGGTTGATGCCGTCAGTGCCGATGCAGCGCGCAATAGCGATCTGCGAGAATCCACAAGCGGCCATGCTGCGCACGGTGTTGCGGTCTGCTTCGGTCGGCTGGTATGCGGGACGCCCGCCCTTATTCGGCTCGGTCATATACTTCTTCCTTCACGGCGTCCTGCGCGCCGAGTCTACGTCCGAACTTAGCATGTTCAAACGTGCAGCCGTGGCCATCGAGCGTGGCTTCCTTGCCCGTGAGGTTCTGCCAGCGGGTAACGGCGCAGTCCACAAATTCTGGCGCAATCTCCATTGCATAGCAGCATCGACCTGTCACCTCCGCTGCTGCAATCGTGGTCCCTGATCCACTGAAAGGCTCGTAGCAAATGCCATTCGGATCGGTGTGATATTCGATTGGACGCCGCGCCAACTCGACGGGCTTCTGTGTGGGATGAATGCCGTCTGATTCTCCGATCTGGTTGATATTCCAGACGGTTGGAATATTGGCTGGTGGACGCCGAAAAGGTTTTCGGCCTTGCGGCCAACCGTAGAACGCCACCTCGTGCTGCCACATATAGTGACTGTGCGTAAGTACGGCATGCGCCTTCACCCAAACGATATGTTGGTGGACAAGTAGTCCGCACTTTAACCAGGCCTGATGCACAAGATACTGCATCAATGCCGCGTGCCATTGGTAAACAGCCCCCCCATCGGCGAGGTGCTCCAGTCCTACACGCATGAATGTTTCGTAGAACTCAATGCTTGATGCGGGATCTTTATAGGACTCCCATCCCTTGTCTTTCACATCAGGAGAATTTGACAACGATTGCGGGTGACTTCCGCCAGTGTAATTGACGAGGTACGGGGGATCAGTAGCCAGCAGATTCGCCTTCTTCCCATTCATCAATCGACCGACATGCTCGCTGTTGGTCGAATCACCGCACAGCAGCCGATGCTCACCCATAAGCCACAAATCGCCAAGCTGTGACACTGGGGCAATCGGTACTTCCGGTACATCGTCTTCCGCCGCATTCGGCTGCAGCGTGAAGCTGTCAATCTCGCGCAGGTCGAAGCCGGTCAGCGATAGGTCGAAGTCCAGCGCCTTCAACTCGAGGAACTCCGCGCTGAGCATGTCGATGTCGAATGTGGACTCGAGTGCTGAGCGGTTGTCCATCAGGCGAAGGCCACGGCATTGCGCCTCGGATAGATCGCGCGCCACGTGCACCGGGATCTCGGTCAGCCCCAGCGTGCGGGCGGCAGTGCGCCGCAGGTGGCCGATGATTATCACGCCTGCCTTATCAACTACCACCGGCTGGCGGAATCCGTAAGCCTTGATACTGGCCGCGACTTTACTGATTGCGTGCTTCGACCACTTGCGTGCATTATTCGGATAATCGGTAGGCTTATCTATCGGCCAAGTTTCAATTGACAGTATGTTTTTAGACACGCGGAATACCCGCTAATTAGAATACAGGCAATTGTGCCATAATTCACGCTATGAAGAAACACCACGACCATCCGCTACCGCCGACTCACCCAGAACCACCGAGTACTCCGCTACCGCCGCAAGCTGATGAGGAGACTGCGACGACCAAGGCCCCGCAGATCCCGCCCGATACTGGCGGTCACTAAGACATGAGCGCCCCGGTACCGCAGGACCCAGGAGGACACGTGTCGCAGCCGCAGGGACATTGGTGGGAGACGGTTGCCGCAGTCGCCAGTTTCGGTGCTGGGCTTATCGCGTTCCTGCGTGGATTGCAGGCGGCAAAACACGCGCCCGCTCCAGCGAACGATGATTTCCAAAGCCGGCTCTCACGGTGTGAGGAGCGATGCGCAATGTTGGAGGATGCGGTCCTGGACCAAGCAAGATGGATGCTGAAACATCCGGGATCGCAGGAACGATCCAATCGTAGCGGCGCCATAGAGCAACCGTAATCCAGCCGGCGCAGCAAAACACTTCGAGCAGTCGGTAAGCGGTACGTGCCGAACTCCAATGTGTCAAGTCCGCGAATAGCACATGTCCACAGGCTAAAGCACAGATAAGAGCACCATGTAGCCTGATTTTCCACAGGCGTTTCCCACGGTTTAGCGAGTGCATCATCCCGGTCGCGATCAGAGCACAGGTGGCAATGCACAGATTCACGATTATCCGATCCGATTTGACCTGTGCGAACCAGTCCGAATAGGTGGCCATCGGCAGCATCCACCGCATCGACATGCCCGCGAATGTGAATCCCCCCACAAAACCCAATAGAACCCCCACTTGGTGGGGTGTGGGAAATCGTCCCATTGCACGCCACAGTACCTCTAGAACGGCTGCTGCGGTAAGCGCCAGAAGTGCGATGTCACCAGGTAGCCACCAGTGAATCGCGGCGGCACGATCGGTGATGGGGACGAACAGCAACACGCCGATTTGCCAACAGGTTACGGCCATCTGCGCGGCGAACAGACGCCACAGCCGATGGTACTGGGTCAGGGTAACCACGAGCAGGCAGACGAGATTAACCCCTAAGTAGCCTAGCGACAGCAGCATAGCGGCATTGTACTCCGATTGTGGCTCAGTGCAAGTGGAATGCCGAACGATTTACGGCCCTTTCCGCGCTGATTTTCAGTTCGACGTACGCTTCCAGTTCGGACTGAGTGAACGCGATGGTTCCGGCCAAGGCATCGTACGCTTCAGCCTTGCGCTTCCACTCAAGAATCATGGCCTCGGTAATCTTGCCTCTCATACGAACTCCTCGATGAAATGCCCTTGATAAGGCCGTTCTATTTCAACAACATTGCGGAATCTCTGCGCCTCCCGGTAGTCGTTCGCATTGCGACCGCCTTTGCGAGCTGCAAAGCTCCATGCCATGGAATCGGCTGTTTCCAGCAGCGCTCGGATCAGCCCATGCGCCAGGGCGATGGTCTTAAGTCCAAAGCCGTGCAGCCGAAGATCAGGCCGCCGCGCCTTGATGGCTATCAGCACATCGAGGATGGCTCGCGGGTCTCCGTTCCGCTTGCAGACCGAACCAACTCCCACCCATGCGCCATACTCCAGTCTGTCGCCGTACTGGTCGATGTGCGAGACGTACTCTTCAGGCATGTATCCTTGGAGTACAGGCATGATGTAACATCCCGTATCGCATTGCAACAACCTGTCATACCGTGCAATCGTCAACCGCTGGTGGTCGGCTACCGTCAGTCCGGTGATTTTGAGCATTGACGGCTCGCACATGTAATCCTGCGTGACCGCTGCCAGCAGATTGCCGCATCGCTTCCATCGCCGGATCTGATCCCCGTAGACTTCCGGCTCCTCGGGATAGCCCCCGTGCTGCAAGATCGTCGAGAATGCCCTGCTGTCCAGAATCCAGTCGCCCACCACGAAATCAGACTTGCGATTCCGCAGTCGGCTGATGGAAACAAAGGCCGCATCGAAGTGCTTGGCGTCCGATGGCTGGTGTAATCCGACAAAGAATCTCATGTCCGAACGATTTGCAAACGAAACTTGCGCTGGCTTCAGTCCACAGATTTACGCATTAGAGGCGTTTTAAGGCACTCCAGATTCTTCCCCGCCACTTTCTACGTGATCGGCATCACCGTTCGATTCTAGGGCCGTTTCCGCCCCAGCAATGGCAACTTCACGTTCATTCTCGGTCTGCTTATCGTGCATCGGCGGGTATCGCAGATCGCCGGGGAGTACGGGAATCACTTCGCCTCCCGATACTTCGCGACGGCAGCGCGGAGAGCCTTTGCCTGATCAGCAAGGAACTCCTGACGGCCTGCGCCAATCGGCCACTGGCTGGATTCGTCTAGCAGGTTCGCCCTGTGCCTCAAGTCCTCCAGCAGTTCGCGCTCCGCCTCGGCGCGGGCGGCAAGCGCCCTATCCGCCATATCGCACTTGATGGCGAAGTTACGCCCGTTCATCTGCTCGCCAAAGTGCTTGGCGAACCAGCGATGCGCGTTCACTGAGTCCGCATACAGTGCCTCCGCTATCTGTAAGGCAGCCATATAGTCGTCCACCCGCTGGCCCGCATCCCCATCGGGGCGGGCAGCTAATATCGCATTCCGTTCTCGACACGACTCGCAGTCTGCGTGAGTTCTGGAGTGAATACACATCGTCGCCTTCGCTGCCGCATCCACCTCGGGCTTCCGGGACGGTTCGGAGCACACCTCCATCTCTCGCGCTAGCCTGCGCTCATCGGCTGAATCTGTGTCGAATGTTCGTGCCATCGCTACTTCCCCTCCCGGTTCATCGCCGCTAACTCCGCCGCCTTGCTGCGCTTCGTGGGAATCGTCAGGTTGCCGCGCAGGCAGTTGCCCATCGCATAGTCTGGGCGATCCCACCATCTGCCGGCTGCCAGGTAGTCATGCGCGCCGCGTTGTCCTGCTGGTGGGAAAGGCTTCGCGTTGGCTGTGCCCATCTCCACGGGGTAGGGTATCCATCTCATTTCGCACCTCCGGGTAGCATGGCGTCAATTACCGCTGGAAACCACATCCACGAACTAGTCGGGGCTTTATGGCCACGAACCATTTCGGCCAATGCTGCGTTAAGTGCGTTCTCTTCTGTCACTTGCGGGTGCCTCCTTGCGATTTCTATGCATTTACCGATCACTTCGTCGTCCGGGTTGCCGATGAGTTGCTGTGCGCCAGGGTACCGCTTCAGCATAATCCGCACGTTTTCGTGCAACTGTATCCGGCGTTCCATCGACACGCGATCCTCCGGTTTTTTATGCGTTCCGTTTTTCGGCGGCGGCGAGATGCTGCGAATCGCCTGCTTCAGTTCATCCACAGTCGGTACGGCCGCCGCTTCTGTGTCTGCTCTGCTCTGTATCTGAATCTGTTCTGTATCTGGGGCCGTTCCCGAAACGTTCCCGTAAACGTTCTGTGGAACGTTCCCGGAACGTTCTGTGGAACGTTTCATTCGGTGCTTCCTTGTCCTTAACGTAACATTATCAGATACATACTGATGTTCGCTCCAATCATGTGGAACCCACTGTCGGCCCTTTGTGCGGTCCAGTAGACCGCGCATCTCAAGCTCATGTAGCGCCGATGTGGCGTCCATGTAGTACTTATGTACTGTATTATGTGAATCGGATGTGCCGTTATCTGGAGTCGATGTGAGCGGCATCCGAAGGCGAAAAGCTATCGTTCGATCGTCTGGAAGTACACCATCGTAGAGTCTGGCGAGGCAGAGCAGATTGACCCAGAATTTGAACAGTTCGGGGGGGAGTTCTTGAACCTTGGGATTGTCCAAGGCGTCCGTGTGATACCGAAACCAATCCATTTATTCACCCCTCCTATGGGGTTTGCGGGGGCCAGATATAGGACTCTGGCCCGTGGTCCGCATACTGCCGGCCACGGGGTCATGACTCCCCTGTGGTGCGCCCGACAGAAGTCACTATAGTCTCATTGAATAGTTATTACAACTACAATATGCAGGCGATTTTGGTATGGTTACATCCACTCGTGGTAGTCTACTTCCGCTGTCCAAGTGCCGCGCTCGCCTGCCAAATCTGCTCCATCTCGGGAGCCGTCAGGCATAGGTGTCCCATCTGGGCATCGGCTGCGGCAATGGCGTAGTCGAGTGTCCATCGGCTTCCCTTGCGGGGCGTGCGTCCGGCATTGATGCGTGCTGCGTCCTGGGCGGCCAGGCGAAGGATGGAGTATTGGATGATGGTCATGCCCCGAATTCCTGATCAAGCCGATCGAGCTGCCCCGTCTCCAGCAGCCACTTTGCGCGGCGAACCTTCCATGTGGGCAGTCCAGATGGCCTGCGATCCGATCGTGGCCTTTTCACCTTCGCCCGAGGCTCATGTGGTACCGGATCGCTCCACTTATCCGGCCCACGGTTAGTCTGCCAGTCGGCGGGGATCTTATGGCGCTTGTGGTTCCCCCATCCGGCAGCGATCAAGGCGTCAACGGGTGCGTCGTGCGGGCTCATTCGGTTACCTGCCTTTTGGCGAAGTTGATTACTGCAAGCTGCGCTTCTTCTGCCGTGCGGACAATGCTCACCTGTCCCGGCCATGTCTCATGCCAGTCGCGCTCAGCGGCGGTCAGTGCCTGTTTGCTGGGCACCTTCGCGCCGTCCTTGATTTCCAGCAGCACGTTTACCCCTTGGTACCCCACGATCAGATCGGGGCAGCCGTCGCCCACGATGGCGAGAGATTGAGGCTTCGCTCCGATGTTGCGCAAAGCCTCCATGATCTCGGTGTGGTTTGAATCTGTGCGGCAGCGCTGTACGCCTCGGCTCATTTGCCCTCCCAGTTGCATCGGTAGACTCTCAAGCACGTCCAGCAGCGATACGTTCCATTGACAGGAGTCGAAATGCGGCGGTGGAAATGGCGGCAGATCCATCTAGCGATCATTTGGTTTCGACCTTCGGCCAAAAGTTCGATACCTGAATCCTCCTATCATCAGGTGCGGATTTCAATGCCTTCTCTGGGCCATCCCGCAAAAAACGAAAGGCGATCTGCTTAGCTGCTCCGACTTGGGCTCCGCTGAACCCGCCACAGGAATATTTCCCGTCCGGTTTCTTATAATCAATTCGCGATACGGTCGAGTCTCCCCAATCGCTCCAAGTGTTTTCATCAGGCAGCGGGTTGGAGATGTTGTCTCGTATAATCTCAATCACCAAGATTTGAATCGCCTGCTCGTATCCGGGGCCTAATCCACCCATTTCGATACTCCAAACCGATTCGCCAGAATCCCATATCCGCAACTGCTCATCTGCTGTTTTTGCGTACATTTTCTATTCCTCGCTCCACTGATGCCCCTCTGGCGTGTCGATGATCTCCCAAGTCTTGCCCTTGCAGCGCAGCACCACACCGATCACTAATGGGACAGGGTCAGGCAAGCTCTCAACCTCCGGGATAGGCGGATTCTTCGCGGCCACTTCGAGATCAGCCACGACGAGCGAAAGTTCCTTGTAGCAGCTGCGGGCATCCTGCATCCCCTCGGGAGTCGCCGCGAACTGGTTCGACTTCTCGACGCCGTACTTCGGCAGAATGGTGTAGTACACATCCTCCTTTCCGATCTTCTTGAAGCGGGCCTTGATATCCCCGAATGCCTTGAGCGCGTTGAAAGGGGTGGTGCCCTTGGCCTTCGGCGGATTCGCCTTGATGTCCTCAGTCAGCGTGGCCGCTGGCGCAGGATCGGCAATCTCTCCCGTCTCGTGGTTCACCGGGATATGCGAGGCACCCCGCACCGATTCAACCTCATGCTCATCGAGGTAGGCAAGGCCGCTGATGCTGAGCGTGACGCGCCGCTTGGCTTTCGTTTCCGCCTTCATCATGGCGTTCGAGCGGCTTTCGCCCTTCAGCCCGTCGATCGAGACGGCGCCGATGGATTCATCTTGTCGGCCATTCGCCATGGATGCCCGCGCCGTGACGACGTAGCAGCCCTCTATGACTTCGCGGCTGACGATTTGGATGCTGATGTTGTGTATGCTCCGCAATTGCTCTGAGCACGACTTTAGCGCGTACAGGATCGTCTTGCCATTGAGCGTCAGGTACTCGAATGGCCGGGTTAGCGGGTTGAGTCCCACCGATTTGCAGATGGCGTCATAGTACGCAACGCGCTCCTGCGGTTTCAGTGCTGCAAGGTCGCCCTTGAGCAGCACCGATTCTACTGTCTCTGCCGATATCCGGGGCAGTTGCGGTTGTTCAAAGCGCTGCAGTTCGCCCATGTTAGTGCCTCATCCACAATGCGAAAGCGCCCCAGAAGAGCGCCGCGCTGAATAGAACCTTGATGCTGATTGCCCATGTGCGCCTCCGCTGCTCGTGGCGCGGTCGGTATGCAATGCGCGAGGCCATCCGCGCGAAATATTCATCTTGCGTCATTCCTGAAATCCCTCCGGCTTGGACAAGGCATTCCTTCGAGCAGTTTCGGTGCGTATGGCATTATTCCACCCCTTAAGGTATTCCACGGAAAGTTTAGGTGATGCCATGCGTCGCGATTGAGCCATCCCACTTGAGAGACTCCTCCTTGAGATCCGTATCAGGACCGATTCCAAAGTCTTCAGTTGGTCTGCTCATGCTCGTCATACTCCCCTGTCGGCACTGCGCCGACGTGATAAGCAGCCAGCACGAACACCAGCGCGGTTACTGCAGCGCCAGACACGAATGCCGGAATCAGCCACAGCCAGTTGATCACTTGCGCCCCTCCACCAGTTGGTTGATTGCTTGGTTGATACATTCCCGTGCGCCGCGTAGCAGTTCAATCTTCTGCTCGCGCTCCGCCTCGGGATCATCATTTGCATAGCGACGGGCGCTGCCGATAGCAGCCGCCGCTTCCCAGGTGAGATCGTCGAAAGTGGGCATATTAGTCGGTGTAGTCGATCCCTAACGACATCAGGTATTTGGCCTCTTCGAGAGTGCACCCGGCCATTGCTTCCATGCGCATCTCAAAGGCAATCTGCTGCTCCATCAGTCGTAAATCAGCGGCCATGGCCAGATCTGCAAGTCGAATCAGTTGCTCTTCGTACATTAGAACGGGCATTCTTCGCTTCCTTTCGGTTCGGGAATATCTTCGATCACGGAATGCAGCGCCGGAGGCTCCGGCTCGTTTTCCTCGTTCTCGTAATAATCGGCTTCGCTGTCTCCGTAGTAGTCGCGATCGCTCGGCGCGTCCCACATTGTCCACATTAGTAGTTGCCTCCGTTCTCGACACAGCCGCAATCATTCTTTGGCCGATCGCAAACATAGCACCATGTGGTGTCGGCTTCGACGACATTGACGCCGCGAATTACAGACGAGCTTCCGAGTCGAACGCGGCTGAACTGGAGCAGCAGTCGAACGGCACTGTGGGCGCTGCATCCTTGGCTCATCAGCGGCGCGATTGATTCGGCGGTGATTTCTGCGTGGTTGACCATTTTTTTATCTCTCCTAGATGGCAGAAGCGGCCACCGCTCTGCCGGGCGGTTGCAAAGGGGCGTCGTGGCGGCGCCCACTGGGCCTAGCCAGAATTAGAACCCCCGCTCCATTAACGAGCGCGAGGAAACCTTGCTGAGATACTTTACTGCGTCTGCTTCCGTGGAAAATCGGGATGCGAGGACTCGCGGAATCGGGCCGCCGACCACTACGACCTGGAAAGTCTTTCCTTCTGCGCGAACGCTCAGAGTGAAGTCTCCAATCACTTTCTGCGCCATCATTTCGGTGTTTTGTGTTTCGCTCATGAATTCAGTATCGGCCACTTTGTGCACAATGTCAAGATATTTGTGCACAAAGTCTGAAATATATTTTATACTGGGGTTGTGGAAGAGAAAGCTAAACCGAAGATGGGTCGCCCGCGTGGTAGAGAGATGCCCTGTGGCTGGGGCTGTGGGACTATGCTGAGCGTGCGGACTGCGCGAGAGCATTGGCCTATTTGCCCGCAGTTCAAGAAGTGGGAGAGGAAGCAGGTATCATTGATGCGTGAAAATGCCCGCCCATCTACCACGCGAATGGGAAGCGATACGCGCCCTTGACCGGGCAGCCTTGCCGCTTATCCCTACTGTGGGTATCGACGCAGCCTATCGTATCGCCCTCGAGCAGGAGCCGCATTTCACGTCCAATGCTAAACCGCCGCGCGCGAAGAAACAAGGCGAACTGTTTTAAGCTAAAGGCGGCGCGGGAAGCGCGGACTGCCATACGGTGACTCCTAGCGGTGGTTACAACGCCCCGCGCCGCTGTGCTAGAATCCGCGCAGGAGTCACTATGACAGCAGCACAACTCTCGCAAAATATGCAATCTGCGGTCCTGGATCAATTCGGTCCAGATCAATCGCAGGAGATGTTCCCTTTCGTTTACTTCAACCACAATGTGAAAGTCGTCCAGCCTGACGGAGGGATGACACCGCGAGCGCCCGCCTACTGCGCAACGCTCTTCGGTGCCAACCAGTTGAAGAGCTTCTTTACCGCCGACAATCCCGACGCTGGCGGCTTTGTTTGCACCGGAATCGTTTTCGGCAACGCCGTTCTCTACGGAGGTCTGCTGGATAGCTGGAACGATACCGAGGCAGTCCCGTATCTGGCCTTCGGTCGCCCGGTGAATGTCCCTGACGGTCGCGGCGGATTCGTGCAGACCCCGAGCGGCCCGTTCGTCAATGCGGCGCAGTTGCTGGGCTATTTCAACCACGGGTGGAGCCCGTTGCAGGCAGCGGCATACGCTGTGAATGAAGTGAAAGGAGCAAAGTAAATGGATCGCAGCAGCCAGTTTCAACCGTTGATTTCCCTCTTGAACGAGATGCAGGCCACGTGGCAGGAGTTCGATTCCGCCGTGGCGGATCTGAATGCCGCTACCCAGAAGGCGCAGGACGCGCAAGACGCGCTCTACCTGGCCAAATCGAAAGTTCAGTTTGGGATCTTCCAAACATCTGACACCACAAAATGGCAGGCATTTGTCGATGCCCAGAATGCGCTGAACGCCGCCAACGATGCGATCCCGGCTATTCGGACGCGCGTCGATCAGTTGCAGGTGAACAAGGGCGCCCAGTTCAACAAAGCGGAGGCGCTGCTCGGCGCAGTGTTGCAAAACTAATGTCGGTCGGGTCTTTCTTCGGCAGCATCGGCCATGCGATCGCCGGGGTCTTCGGCGCCACGCTTCCGAAAGTCGGCACCGCAGCCGGCATCGCTGGCGGAATTATCGGCCTATTCAATCCAGCATTAGGTGCGGTCGTCGGCAAGCTGTCCACGCTGATCACCGGGACTGAGGCGCTGTACACCACGGCGAAGCAGGGGGTTGCCAAGAAGCAGACAGTGAGCCAAATTGCTATCGCTGAACTGCCACAGCTTGAGGAGATCATTGCTCAGTTCGGAGCTAACCCTAAGATTCCAGAGGCGGAACTGAGTCACGCGATAGATGCTGGAGTGGCTTTCTACAATGCGGCGGGAGCGTTCCTCAAGGCTATCGAAGCGGCCAACGCGAAGCCAGCCGCTTAATTTCCTTGCAGTTATGCGCGATTGGTATATAATCGCACTGTCTATCCATAAACTCTCTCTGATCCTTCCCCGGCCAGTTCCTCCACTGACCGGGGATTTTTATGTTTCACGTGAAACGGATAACTCCCTAACTGGTGCCCAGCTAATCGACCGCAGCCCCGAGATCTCCGCCTGCTCGAAAGCCTCCGTGAGCTTCCGAATCAGTTCGCCGGGATCGTCCGAGCGCTGAATCTCGGCTGAGATAACCACATTGATTAGGAGCGAATCCGACATTTAGCTGGGGCAGCAGCTAGTTTGCCCGGACCCGTAAGGATCGCAGCAGGGCGGGGGAAGCGTCGGGCCGTGGGCCAAAGCCGCGACTGTCAGGAACATGAGAAGTAGCGCAAGTTTTTTCATAATTCGCCTTATGCAGCCTGCGGGGGGACTGGATTGTTGGGGTCCTGACCCAACAGGTTGAGCTTATCGGCCTCGGCCTGCAGTGCCGCTTGGGATTCGGCGTTGAGGGAACCGTTGTCAATGAGGGCTTGGATGCGAGCAGCAATCTTATCTGTCGCGTTATCGAACTGGGTAATCAAAGCGGCAATCTTGGGATCTACCATAGCGTTTGGCTCCTTGAGTACTGCGCGGTCGAGGGCCTGATTGATATGCAGCAGTTTTCTTTCGATCTTCTGCTGCGCAATCAAAGCTTCGAGCTGAGTCACCACCAAAGCATATCAGATGAAGATATTGGCGGTGGATTGTGTGAAGGATACCGCACCGAAGACGTTACCGAACGTACCACCAGCCGATATCGAGATTGAGCAACTTGCGGAAGCAGTGCAGCCGGCAGTCGGCCCGAACGCGATTCCGGTGATGAAGCCGAACGAGAACGACATCGCTGAAACGAGCGACCACGTAACGCCGTTGTCAGATGAAACCATCAATGGCTGCGTGTTCTGCGAGTTCAGTGCGCCCGAGATCCACTTGCCGTATCCGTACGAAACACATGCCCAGTGCTTCGTGGTGCCGGGAGTTGCGCGAATCGTCCAGTTGATTCCGTCTGTTGACGTCGCCGCCTGGTTGTTGGGATTGGTCGAAGTGTCCACCGAGGTCATCACGAAGATCCCATTCGCATAATGGATCGCGGCCCAGTTCTGCGTGCTGCCCCCTGGATTCGCCTGAACCGTCCACGTCACCCCATCGGGAGATGTCATCAGGTGAACGCCGCTGCCCTGAGGGCCGCCCACCACCACGAACAGGCCCGCACCCCACGTGATCGCCGCCGCTGGGAGATTGGTGCCCACATTTTGAAACGTCCACGTGATTCCGTCCGGCGAAGTCAAGACCCCAGGCGTTCCGAACGTAGCCTGCGCGATGCAATATAGATCGAGATCAGGAGAATAGGCTACGTCAGCGCTGCTGGCAATCGTAGCCGGTGCCGTACGAGCGGTCCACGTGACCCCATCGGTGCTGGTCATGATATGCATGACGGATGAGATCTGGTACAAGGCGACCATCTTATCTTTGCCTGATACCATTTTTTTCACCCAGCCCGTACCGTCTGCCGGCGAACTCTGCGCGGTCCAGTCTCCCGTAAGCCCATCGGGCGAAGTTTGGATCTGCTCAGTGGTCCCCGCAAAGTTTGTTCCGTTGATCCACAGGCCGAGTGCTTCGCTGTAGGTGACGGAATAGCCCGAATCGGTTATGGCGGTGGTCTGCTGCGTCCAGGTCGATCCGTCTACGCTGGTGATGACAATCTCGGAATCAGAAAAACTACCATCGTCGCCAGTTGCCATGATCTGCGCGTACGATGCCTGAACCACGAATGGAAACGATCCCGCAGCCGTGGGCGTTCCGCTTACAACTCCCGTGGCGGGATCGAGCGAAAGACCGTCCGGCAGTGAACCACTGGCAATTGAATAGAAAATGGCGGTGCTGCCCGACGCGGGGAAGGTGTGCGTGTAAGGCGTGCCTACTGTGCCGGACGGAGGCGAGCCGCAACCGATTGTGATGGGGCAGATCGGAAGCAGCGTAAACTGCATGTTTTCCGCACCCGAATCTGTACCAGAGCATTCCCACTCCGCAGCGACAAAGATCCCCGCCGCGTCATCGAAAGATGCAACCGCGTGCGCTCCGTATTGATTCGCTGGGTCCGTCGCGCCAGTCTGCGTGACCGCTGGAGTATTGAGTAGGAGTGTCGGCCCGCTCCAACTGGTCGGAGTGCTCCAGCTTGCAGTGCTGTATAGGACCTTCCCTGCTGGTGGAGATGCGCCGCCCTGCGAGTTGCACTGGAACAGATACAGACTGCTGTTGGAAGAGTGCGCCGACAATGAGAACGCGCGGCCAACTACGCCCGTGAAGTTTCCGAA